>Ga0208231_1000161_pt1 | contig 19939 bp, 19 predicted proteins | sample LakMenEpi15Jun12_FD_150702 | JGI IMG/M metagenome (GOLD analysis project Ga0208231, IMG submission 150702) | Freshwater microbial communities from Lake Mendota, WI - 15JUN2012 deep hole epilimnion (SPAdes) | ecosystem: Environmental > Aquatic > Freshwater > Lentic | place: Lake Mendota, Madison...
ATAATCAAAAATAAAATAACAAAGGAACATCTAACAAATTATTTGAAACATAGTTTTAGAATGTATAAAAATAAATAAGTTTGTCTCATTTTTCTTTTCGGTTGGTGTAATTATAATAATTATCATCCTTTAACTCATGTTCTTTTATATACAAATACAATAGAAGATGCTAAAATCGCATCTGAATATATTAACATTATTCTTAATAAAGGACTGATTGATATTAATAAAGATGACATTTATTATAAAGATCTTCATAGTCAAAATACAAAAGATATAAATGAAGCTATAAAAATATTTGAAAGTTATAAATATGGTATTATTTGCTGTGTTCAAATATTTGGTGAAGGTATCAATTGTATTAAATTAAATGGCATTTCAATCGCTTGTAATATGTTTAGTAATATTAAAATAACACAGTATATTTCAAGACCAAATAGATTAAATCCAACTATTAAAAATAAAATCGCATATTATATAATTCCTTATATAGACGATGAAACAGATAAGTCTTTAAATAATATTAGACATATAATAGGTCAATTAAGACTAATAGATGGAACTATAGAAGAAAAAATAACAGTTTACGATGGATTAAATAAATCTATAAATATTAATGTAGATAATAGATTAACATGTCAGGAAATAAGTTTAAATGAAAATTTAGATGAATTGTTAAAAATTAAATTATATTTGAAACATACAAAAGATTTAAAATCTGATTTTACAGAAGAAGAAAATGAATATAATTATATTAAGAATATTAATAAAAGTTTAAAAATAAAATCTAAAAAAGAATATATAGAATTTAAAGATAAACATCATAATTATATAGATAACCCTGATATCTATTTTAGAAATAAAGGAGTTTGGGAAAATTGGAGTGATTATTTAGGTTATGATACTAGTTTATTTATACCAACAAAAGAACGATGGATTGTCTTTTGTAAAGAAAAAAATATTGATACCATTGAAAAATATAATGAATTTTCTAGTATATATAAAGAACTACCAAAAGATCCTGATGATTTTTATAGAGATTTTACAAATATAAATGAAGAATTAAAAATAAAAATAAATAATAAAAGAAGGTTTTAATTATGTTTATTTATCATTTCTATCAATTCATCTTTTTTCTTTTTTGAATATCCTTTAATTCCTAATGATTTACACTGTTCTTTTAATTCATTTACTGTTAATGATTTTTTTGATGAAGTGACTGATTTAATTTCATCATCTTTTTCATTATAAACTTCTATTTGTTTTTCTTCATTATCATCAATATCATTACTTACTTCATTTATTTTCATAAAGATGTCATGATTTTTAATTGCGGATGTAGATAATTCATTAAGACATTTATTATATATGTCATCTAGTTCTTTAATTTCTTTTTGTAATACTTCAATTTCATTAAATAAAGGTTGAAGATTATCAATTAATGATTTATCTTTTGGTAGTTTTATTTTAAATTCTTCTAATTTTGTTTTTGAAATTCCTTTAATAATAGAACCATATGAATTATCATAAATTATATCTGAATTTAATTTTGTTACATAATATATATAATAAATATTTATTGTTTTGATTTTTAAAACGAAAATATGATCACTAGGATAACATTTATCTTTTGTAATAAAACAATTTCCAACTTTTCCATTTCTTGCTATTAATATATGTTCACCTTCAAATAAATAATAATCAGTATATCCAGTTATTTCACTAGTTCCATAGTATGGATATAATTTACCTTTTTTATTATCAGGTGTTTTATTTTTACCAGTTTTTATATATTTACATATATCGCCTAATTTTACTTCTTCACATTCATGATTTTCTTGAATATCTTTAATTTTATTTTTAATTTCTTCTTCTAATTCTTTAAATAGTTTTTCTTTTTGTTGTTTGAGATTATAAGGAGTTGAAATTTTATTATCCCAATATTTGAGTATTTCTTCAGTTTTAGGAATTGGTATTTCAATATTAATAATATCTTCACTTGATATATTATCTTGATTTGAACCATTTCCTAAAGTTTGATTTATATAATTATTTACATATATTTTGAAAATAGATAGAAAATAATATTCATTAATTAATTTAAAATTTCTTAATAATAAAACTCTTTGATTTAGATATGATTGTGTATTATCTTCTTTAATTGCTATTTTACATAAATTAGGTTTTTTACCTGTTAATGAAATCAATAAATCATTAATAACTAATTCAAATTTATTATATTTATCGTTTTTTATAATATATTTTTGTGTAGTTTCATTTAATACTATTTTATTATTTAAGTTAATATTAGTAATTGTAATAAGTGGTATTCCTTCATTTGTATATTCATTTGTTTTAAAAGCATATCCATTTTGATATTCACATATATCAGCAATTTTTATTAATTTAAAATCTTCTCCACATTCAATACTAATTTTATTATAATCTTTATGATTTAAAGAAATATTATCATTACTTAAAATAGCTTCTTTTGTTACAATTGTTAAAAATACTTTTTTAACATCTTTAATATCTCCTTTACAATATTCTAAATAAATTTTATTATCAATTTCAATAAATTTATTAGTATTATAAGTTTCAACATTTAATTCACTAAACATTATTTGTGTTGTTTTTTGAGATGTATTATCAAATATAATAATTGATGTTTTAGTTGATGTATTTTCAAATTGACTTTGTGGAACACTAATAATTTCGGTTACGTTATAATTTTTAATTAGACATTCTCTAATATTTTTATATTTTTTATCAAAGAATATACCTTCTTTTAATACACCTACACATTTACCATTTTCATTTAAAAGATCCATCATTAACATTAAAGAGCATGCCTCTTTGTCATTTCCAGTTAATTTATATTTTTTAGCAAATTTTAAGATCCTATCACTACAACTATTAATATTTACTGATTGTTTTTCATTGGTTTTTTCATCATTTTTATTAATAATTTCAATTTCTTTAAGTTGTGCTTTTCGCATTTCAATTTTATTTTTGTCAGTCAATGATTTTAATTCTTCTTGAATATAAGTTTTAATTAAATTTCGTTTAACTGATTTAACTGATTTAGTATTTTTATCGCCTCCATAAGGTGGATTTGTTAAAATTAAATCAAATCCTTTTTCTGAAATAAAATTATATGTAAATGAATTTGTCTGTTTTATATTATTATTCATATCAGGAATAATACCATTAGATAAACAGAAGAATTCTAAACCTGCAGATTTAAGAACATCTTTATTTATATCAAAATGATAAATTTTATTTAATTCACTTTCCCAATTAATTTTATCTTTATAAGTATCATTTAAATAATTCATATAACCAGTTGTAAAACCACCACTACCACCAAACATATCAATCATTTTAGGAATAGAACCATCAGCATTTAATTTTATATCAATATTGCTTAAAATAAAATCTACAATACGTCTATTTGTAAAATATGCTCCTAATTCAGAAATAGCAGTTTGATCTCTACCTACAAAATATTCATAAATTTTTCCTGATAAAAGTTCTTTTGTAGATGCTTCAATTTTAGAAATTTCATTAATTTCTTTAATAAGAGTATTATATACTTCATCTTTTACTTCATAAGGAATTTCATAAAATAATAAATCCTTTAAAATTTCATTGTCATAAAGTTCTTGAAGAACAATTTCTTTTAATGTTTCTATAGTTTTATTACTATTATCATTTGCTAAATTTAATAGATAATCAAAATTACATTCTTTTTTTGTTAATCCTACTTTTTCAAATAAATTATAATCTTGAATTTTCTTTAAACCATATAATACATTAAATGTTTTAAGAGAATTCAGACCATAACCAATACCATTATTTCTCATATAATTGTGAATATCATGAATTTTTTCTTTTAAATCTTCTCTATTTGTAATTGACATTGTATTATTGATAATTTCATCTTTAATAATTATCATTTTTTATTATTTTTAATAAGTTAATTAAGATTTATATAATTATTGATAAAAAACAAAAATAAGTATTTAATCTTCATTAAAATAACATTTATATATCTCATCTTCTCCATATTCATTCATTAATCTTAACATTCTTTTAGGATGAAGAGCCTTAATAACAATTTCTTCACCTAAATCTTTGAATTTTGATTTAATTAATTCATAATCATATGTAAATATAGAAGGATTCTTTGATAATCCATACCAATTAATTTTAGAAGGATTAGCTTTTAATAATTCTATCGCATTAGAATTTGCTGATAATAAATCCCAATTAATTTTTTCTGGATTTTTCTTTAATAAATCAATGGCAAATGAATTTTTTGATAATAATTTCCAATTAATCTTATTGGGATTTTCTTGAAGAATTTTAATAGCTTCTATATTTTCATTTAAACATAAATAATTCCAATTAATTTTTTCTGGATTAGCTTTTAATAATTCTATAGCATTAGGATTTTGAGATATAAATTCCCATTCAATTTTATTTGGATTTTCTTTTAATAATTCTATAGCATTAGGATTCATTGATAAATGCCACCAATCAATTTTTTCAGGATTAGCTTTTAATAATTCTATAGCATTAGGATTTCCTGACAAATATGTCCAATCAATTTTTTTAATATTTTTTTCTAGTAAATCAATAGCATTAGGATTATGAGATAAATTAAACCAACTAATTTTATCAATATTATCTCTTATTAAATCAATAGCGTTAGGATTTTTTGATAATATTTCCCAATCAATTATGTTTGGATTATTTTTAAGAAATTCAATAGCATTTGTATTACACGATAAATAAGGTATAATAATATTGTCATAATCAAATATTAATTTTTTATAAAACATTTAAAAAAATTTAAAAAAATAAAAATTCAATTTTTATTATTGTTCATCAAAATAATATTTATATATTTCATCTTCTCCATATAATTCCATTAATCTTAACATTCTTTTAGGATGTAATGCTTTGATAACAATTTCTTCATTTAATTCTTTATTATTATTTTTTATTAATTCATAATCATATCTAAATATAGATGGATTTAATGATAATGAATCCCATTCAATTTTATTAGGATTTGCTTGTAATATTTTTATAGCATTTGGATTAGTTGATAATATATATGAACTTATTTTATTTAAGTTTTTTTCAATTATTTCTATAGCATTAACATTCATTGATAAATATTCCCAATCAATTTTATCTAGATTATCTTTTAATAATTCTATAGCATTAGGATTACCTGATAAATAACACCAATCTATTTTTTCAGGATTAGCTTTTAATATTTCTATAGCATTAGGATTAGATGATAACATATACCAATTAATTTTATCTTGATTATTTTTAAGAATATGAATAGCATTAGGATTTAATGATAATTGTATCCAATTGATTTTATTTAAATTCTTTTCTAATATATGAATAGCTTTTGGATTTAAAGAAAGTAAATACCAATCAATTTTCTTTAAATTAGCTTCTAAAATTTTAATAACTTTTGGATTAGTATTTAAACATAATCTATCCCAATAAATCTTATCTAAATTATCTTTAATAATATCATAAGCATTAGGATTTTCTGATAAATAATACCAATAAATTTTATCAGGATTATCTTTAAGAATTTCTATAGCATTTTCATTTTTAGATAATTGATCCCAATATATTTTCTTTTTATAAGCTTTTAATAAATAAATCGCATTAGGATTTTCTGATAAATAATACCAATCTAATTTTTTAAATTCTACAAAATTTCTTAATTTAAAATAAAACATTTATAAATAAACTTAAAAATAATATAATCATTTTTTATAATTACTTTAAAAGATAAAGAAGAAACTTATCCTATTATTTAAAGAAGGTACTGAAACAATAGATGAAATTTCTATTGAATACAAAATTAACATAAATATTTCAGATTTCAAAATTTGGAAGATAAATTAGATCATATTATTATTTTTTCTAATATAAAAAAAAGAAATTAATAATATTTATATAGTTCTATTAGAACTACTCGTTTAATTACTAATATGAGATGTTTTAGTAATAAAAATAAAAATTTATACTAATTATCCCCTAATATAATTAAAAATGAATTAACAAAATTTAATTAAAATCTTCATCAGTAATTTTATAATATTTATTACGATGATTTTGGATTTTTGCTTCTTTATTTGAAACAGATACATTATATAAATAATTACAATTGATTTTAACAGTTCCTCTAACATCTATATTATAAGAATTATCAACAAGAATTGTAATTTTTCCTTTACTATACCTAGGTACTTCCGTAATATTTTTTGTTTTCTTATTCACTAAATAATTATAACCAATTTTATTATTTGATACAATACCTCCTTTACTTGTTCTCCTCATATTATTTAATATATTTTTAATAATTATAAAATCATTTTTTTAATAAAATTGATTTATATTTTATCAAAAAGTTTTTTAATCTTCATCAAAATAACATTTATAAATCTCATCTTCTCCATATATTTCCATTAATCTTAACATTCTCTTAGGATGAAGTGATTTTTGAATAATTTCTTCATTTAATTCTTTATTTTTATTACTTATCATATAATAATCATATGTAAATATTGATGGATTTCTTGCTAAATTATACCAGCATATTTTATCTTGATTTTTTTCCAATATATGAATAGCATTTGGATTTGATGATAACTGTTTCCAATTAACTTTATTTAAATTCTTTTCCAATATATGAATAGCATTTGGATTTGATGATAATGAATGCCAATTAATTTTATCTAAATTATTTTCTAGAAATTTAATAACTTTTGGATTAGTATTTAAACATAATCTAGTCCAATTAATCTTATCTAAATTATATTTAATAATATTATAAGCATTAGGATTTAATGATAAATAATTCCAATTAATTTTATCAATATTATTTTCTAATATATGAATAGCATTATGATTAATTGATAAATTATACCAATCAATTTTATCTAAATTCTTTTCTAAAATTTTAATAGCTTTAGGATTTCTTGATAAATTATACCAATTAATTTTATCTAAATTTTGTTCTAATATATGAATAGCATTTGGATTTAAAGAAAGTAAATTCCAATCAATTTTATCTAAATTTTGTTCTATAATCTTAATAGCACTAGGATTTGTAGATAAATAAGTCCAATTAATTTTATTTATATTATTCTCTAATAATTCTATAGCATTTTCATTTTCAGATAAATAATCCCAATATTTAAAATAATGTTTTTTTAAATATTCTATAGCATTTGGATTTATAGATAATTGTGAAAAATCTAATTTATTTATATCAAATGGTTTTTTAATTATCATTATTTATAAATTTACAATAATATTATCATTTTTTAAATAAACAAAAAGTTAATAATATTTTATTCTTCATCAAAATAACATTTATAAATTTCATCTTCTCCATATAATTCCATTAATCTTAACATTCTCTTAGGATGAAGTGATTTATGAATAATTTCTTCTCCTAAAGTTTTAAAATTAGATTTTATCAAATCATAATCATACGTAAATATTGATGGATTTCCAGATAAAAAATACCAATCAATCTTATCTTGATTATTTTTTAATAATTCTATAGCATCAATATTATCATTTTCACATAAGAAATTCCAATCTATTTTGTCTAAATTTGCTTTTAATAATTCTATCGCATTTGAATTACATGATAATATGATCCAATTAATTTTTTCTGGATTATTTTTTAATAATTTTATAGCATTTATATTTAAAGATAAATCAAACCATACAATATTATCAGGATTAGCTTTTAAAATTTCTATGGCACCAGTATTTCTTGATAAATTTTCCCATTGAATTTTTTCAATATTATTTTTTAATAATTTTATGGCATTTGGATTATTATTAAGTGATAATAAATACCAATTAATTTTATTTTGATTATTTTCTAATAATTTTATAGCGTTATCATTATTATTTTTACATAAAAAATTCCAATTAATTTTATATGGAGTTTTTTTAAGTAATTTTATAGCATCTGGATTAGTATTAAATGATAATGCTGTATAATTAATATTATTTTTATTATCTTGTAATATTTCCATAGCATTAGGATTTCTAGATAAATTATACCAACAAATTTTATTAATATTTTCTTTTAAAATAGATATAGCATTAGGATTAGATGATAATCTTATCCAATCAATTTTATCAATATTATTTTTAAGAATTTCTATAGCATTTGGATTTATAGATAATTTTGAAAAAATAATATAATCATAATTAATCCAATTTCTTAATTTAGTTTGAAAATATACCATTTAAATAAAGCTAATAAATAGTTATTCATTTTTTATTCTTCATCAAAATAACATTTATATATTTCATCTTCACCATATAATTCCATTAATCTTAACATTCTTTTAGGATGTAATGCTTTTTGAATAATTTCTTCTCCTAATATTTCAAAATTTTCCTTTATTTCTTTATATGGATATGTAAATATAGATGGATTTAAAGAAATCATATCCCAATCAATTTTATCAGGATTTTTTTTAAGTAATTCTATAGCGTTATAATTGCCTGACAAATAACTCCAATTAATCTTATCTTGATTATCTTTAAGTAAATCAATAGCATTAGGATTTTGTGATAAATAACTCCAGTTAATTTTATCTGGATTAGATTTAAATAATTTAATTGCTTCTGGATTAGTATTAAATGATAATTTATTCCAATTAATTTTAGAAGGATTATTTTTTAATAATTCTATAGCATTTGGATTCGCAGATAATTCATTCCAATTAATTTTTTCTGGATTTTCTTTAAGTAATTCTATAGCGGCATAATTACATGATAATTCAATCCAATTAATTTTATCAATATTATTTTTAATAAAATTAATAGCAATATGATTACTTGATAAATAAAACCATTCAATTTTATCTTGATAATTTTTTAATATTTCTAAACAATTAGGATTTTTTGATAATTCAAACCAATTAATTTTATCTAAATTTTTTTTAAGTAATTCTATCGCATTAGGATTTCTTGATAATGAAAACCAATCAATTTTATTAGGATTTTCTTTAAGTAATTCTATAGCATTCAGATTAGATGATAAATAATATGAATCAATCTTATTAAGATTATTTTTTAGTAATTCTATAGCATTACAATTTCTTGATAATAATATAAAATTAAGTTTATTAATATCTATTTCTTCTCGTAATTTTAATTTATATTTTGTCATAAAAAATATATAAAACTAAAAAAATCAATTTTTAATAATCATCAAAATAACATTTATAAATCTCATCTTCTCCATATAATTCCATTAATCTTAACATTCTCTTAGGATAAAGTGATTTTTCAATAATTTCTTCTCCTAAAGTTTTAAAATTAGATTTTATTAAATCATAATCATATGTAAATATAGAAGGATTTAATGAAAATTCATAAATATTTATATATTTATTATCATAATATTTTTCTAAAATTTCTATACTGTTAAAATTATTAGATAAAAAATGCCAATCAATTTTAGTTGGATTAGTTTGTAATAATTTAATCGCTTCTGTATTAGTATTTCTTGATAAATAATCCCAGCATATTTTATCTGGATTTGCTTTTAATAATTCTATAGCATTAGGATTTTCTGATAAATTTGTCCAATATATTTTCTCGGGATTTTCTTTTAATAATTCTATCGCATTAGGATTTACTGATAAATTATACCAATTAATTTTATCCTGATTATTTTTTAATATTTCTATTCCGTTTGGATTTAATGATAACATATCCCAATTAATTTTATCTAAATTATTTTTTAATAATTCTATTACATCAGGATTAGTATTTTCTGATAAATAACACCAATTAATTTTTTCTAAATTTTCTTTTAATAATTCTATCGCATTAGGATTTGATGATAAAGGATACCAGTAAATTTTATCTTGATTAGCTTTTAATAAATCTATAGCATTAGGATTTGATGATAAATGATACCAATCAATTTTATCAGGATTAGCTTTTAATATTTCTATAGCATTTGGATTCATAGATAAATATTTCCAATCAATTTTATTAAGATTAGTTTTTAATAATTCTATAGCGTTAGGATTAGATGATAAATATATCCAATTAATTTTATCAGGATTTTTACAGAGATAATCAATAGAATTAATATTTCTAGATAATGATACATTTAATAATTTTTTACTATCAATCCATTTTCTTAAATAATTTTGTTTATAAAACATTTTAATATTTATATTTTTAAATTTTAATATAATCATTTTTTATTTATTCAAAATAACAATTATATATTTCATCTTGACCATATGAATCCATTAATCGTAACATTCTTTTAGGATGTAATGATTTTTCAATAATTTCTTGACCTAACAATTCAAAATTATTTTTTATTTCTTTATATGGATATGTAAATATTGCTGGATTTTTTGAAATAGCATACCAATCAATTTTATCAGAATTTTCTAATAATAATTCTATAGCATTTGGATTTTTTGAAATAGCATACCAATCAATTTTATCTGGATTATCTTTTAATAATTTTATACTTAAAGGATTTTTATTATATGATAGATATTTCCAATTAATTTTATCAAAATTGTTTGTTAATAATTTCAAAGCATTATTATTTGAATTACATGATAAATAATCCCAATTAATTTTTTCAAAATTTTCTATAAGAATTTCTATAGCTAAATTATTAATATTAGATGATAAATAATTCCAATTAATTTTATTAGGATTGTTTCTTAATAATTTTAAAGCTAAATTATTTGAATTACATGATAAATAATCCCAATTAATTTTATTTAAATTATTTTTAATTATATTTATAGCATTAGGATTTGATGAAATAGTTATCCAATCAATTTTATCTTGGTTTGCTTTTAATATTTCTATAGCATTTGGATTTTCTGATAAACTAGTCCAACATATATTATTTAAATTATTTTTAATTATATTTATAGCATTAGGATTTGATGATATTTTATACCAATTAATTTTTTCAGGATTATCGTTTAATAATTTTATAGCGTTGGGATTAGCAGATAAATAATATCAATCAATTTTATCTTGATTTTTTTCTAATAAAGGAATAGCATTAGGATTAGATGATAAACTAGACCAACATACTTTATCTAAATTAGTTTGTAATAAATATATACCATTTTCATTTAATGACATAAATTTATAATTTAATTTTTTTATATCAATATTATTTCTTAAAATTAATGAATACATATATTATTTTAATAAAGAATTATTATTCATTTTTTATAATCATTATAAAAAATGAATAATAATTTTATATTAATAGCTTAAAATGAATAATATTTTAATTATAAATGGTATTTATGATATTATATGCGGTATATCAATATTATTTTTTAATAATATTTTTTCTAAATTACATACAAGCCTGTTTAAAGAAGATATATCTGAAATAAATAAAAGATTTTTAGCATATTGGATATTAACATATGGTTTTATTAGATTATATGTTGGATTTTTTAACAATTATGAATTATTAATCATAGGTTCAATAACTTATATATTAGAAGCATTATTTCTAGAATATGAATTATTAAATAATAATATGGATGTTATTAAGACACATATAGTATCATTATTTAGTATATTATTAGCAATAATAATATGGATTTAAAATTAAGAATAAATTATATAAATAGAAATTATTATGAGATTATCCAAATATATTTTAATAGGATTATCAATTATAAATTTATCGGATGCTTTTTTAACACCATATAATTTAAATAAATCTCCTAAATTATCGCGATGTAATACACCTATATATTTATCAAAAAATAAAAATTCCTCAAATATTTTTAAAATCAGATTTGATAATAATGATAATTTTGAAAATGACTGGTTTAATAAACCAAGATATCCTCTTAATATGACAGAATATGATTTAACTTTAATTCAAATATTTATATATGCTGTTATTAATATTTATATTTTGGCTGCTATATCAAATATTTATATTAAAAATATATAGATTATATTTATGTCTTTATATTATATAGTAGCAGCATTATTATCAGCAATAGCATATGGATCTGATGTAATTTTTGGAAAATTTGCTTTAGATGATATGCCTTTTTTTATATTTATGTTTATTTTAGCATTTATTTATTTTCTAATAGCTTTATTTATGTTTATATTTAATTATAATTATATAATTGATTATTTTTATAAAATTAAAAATTATTCATCATTATATTGGAGTATAATAGCAATTATACTAGGAACTATAATAGCGGATATTTTAATGTGGAAAGCAATACAATTATCAGATTATTCACAATTATCAACTACAATTACATTAATACATATGGCACCAGTATTTGGATTAATATTTATAGCAATTGTTTATAAATATTATTTAAATTATAAAGCATTATTTGGATTTTTTTTAGTTATAATTGGACTAATAATAATGATTTTTAATAGTAATAAAGCATTATTTATATTAAAATAAAAAATGATATACTTATTTTTTTAAATAATTATTTATATGAAAATATTTATTTATAATTCAGATGAAACAAAAAATCTATATTCATCATATAATATTTTAGATGATATTAGTGTTGCTATGAAAAAATTAAATGATAATAATGAAAATAATTATATTATTGGATTTATTGATTATAATATAAAATTTGATGAAAATATACTAAAAATTTATTATAAAGAATATTTAGAATATTTATCTAAAAATCCTAATATAAAATCGATTATATATACTAATGGAGGAATATACGGAATGATATTAATTAAAAAATATTTAAATATTACTAAAATGCATATATATTATAAATATAATGATTATGATATATATAAATATAATAGTGAAGATGCTACATATTTATATTATAAATTACAAATATCTAATAATATCGATATAGCAATGAAATATTTTAATGATTATAATAAAGATAATTATATAATATGTAATCTTAATATTAAATATAAAGAAGATTTAATTTTTAATGAAAATTTATATAATATTTATCATACACAATATTTAGAATATTTATCAGAAAATCCTAATATTAAATTATTGATATATACAAATAGTAAATATGGATCATATTGGTGTAATATATTTTTAAAGTTTATTAATTCATATATATATTATAAAAAAAATGAAATAGATGATTTAGATTTTACATTAAATAAATATAATATTATTTAATATTCATCAAAATAACATTTATATATTTCATCTTCTCCATATAATTCCATTAATCTTAACATTCTTTTAGGATGTAATGCTTTAATAATAATTTCTTCACCTAAAATTTTAAAATTATTTTTTATTAATTCATAATCATATGTAAATATATTTGGATTTTGTGATAAATAATACCAATTAATTTTATCTTGATTTTCTTCTAATAAATCTATCGCGTTAGGATTAGCTGATAAATAATTCCATGTAATTTTATTTTTATTATTTTTTAATATTTTTATAGCATTTTTATTAAATGATAACATATACCAATCAATTTTATTAATATTATTTTCTAAAAGTTCAATAGCGTTATAATTAGCAGATAAATTATACCAATTAATTTTATCTGGATTATTTTTTAATAAAGAAATAGCATTAGGATTTAAAGACAAATAATACCAATTAATTTTATCTTTATTATTTTCTAAAAAATTAATAGCATTAGGATTTTCTGATAAAAATGACCAATCTAATATATTATTTTGGTTTGTTATTAATAATTCAATAGCATTTGAATTTAATGATAAATAACTCCAGATTATTTTATCTTTATTATTTTCTAATAATTCTAAAGCATTAATATTTCTAGATAACATATTCCAACATATATTATCTTTATTTTCTTTTAATAATTCTATAGCATTAGGATTTGCTGATAAATAACTCCAATTAATTTTATCTTTATTTTCTTTTAATAATTTTATAGCATTTATATTAGTATTTAAACATAACATATTCCAATTAATTTTATCTTTATTAGAATTTAATAAACTAATAGCATTTGGATTTCTTGATAATTGTGAGTATACTAATTTATTTGGATCAATCCATTTTTTCAATTCTGTTTGATTATATATCATATTATAAAAAATAATAATAATAATATTATCAATTTTTATTCTTCATCAAAATAACATTTATATATCTCTTCTTCTCCGTATAATTTTATTAATCTTAATATTCTTTTAGGATGAAGTGATTTTTCAATAATTTCTTCACCTAAAAGTTTAAAATTATGTTTTATTAATTCATAATCATAGTTAAAAATAGCTGGATTACCTGATAAATAACACCAATTAATTTTGTCTTTATTATATTCTAATAAATCAATAGTATTAGGATTACCTGATAAATAACACCAATTAATTTTATCAAGATTATTTTTAATAATATTATAAGCATTTAAATTTAAAGCTAAATAATTCCAATTAATATAATTAATATTATTTTCTAAAATAGTAATAGCGTTATGATTAATAGATAAATTATTCCAATCAATTTTTTCAGGATTATCTTTAAGAATCTCAATAGCATTAGGATTTCTAGATAAATAAAACCAATCAATTTTTTTAGGATTTTCTTTAAGTAAATCTATAGCATTTTTATTTAATGATAACATACTCCAATTAATTTTATTTTTATTATTTTTCAATAATTCTATAGCATTAATATTTAAAGATAAAGCATTCCAATTAATTTTATCTTGATTATCTTTTAATAATTCTATAGCATTAGTATTTAAACATAAGAAATTCCAATTAATTTTATCCTGATTATTTTCTAATAAATGAATAGCATTAGGATTTAATGATAACATACACCAACTAATTTTATCTTGATTATTTTCTAATAAATGAATAGCATTAGGATTTTTTGATAAATAAAACCAATTAATCTTAATAGGATTATTTTCTAATAAATGAATAGCATTAGGATTTTTTGACAATGAATCAAAATTAATATTATTAAAATCAATCCATTTTCGTAAATATAATTGATAAAATGTCATAATAATTATTTATTTTAAATATGTATCAATTTTTAAAAAAAAGTTTTATTGTTCATCAAAATAACATTTATATATTTCTTCTTCTCCATATAATTCCATTAATTTTAACATTCTTTTAGGATGTAATGCTTTAATAATAATTTCTTCACCTAAAAGTTTAAATTCAGATTTAATTAATTCATAATCATATGTAAATATAGCTGGATTTTTACCTAAAATGTGCCAATTAATTTTATCTTGATTATATTCTAATAATTCTATAGCATTAGGATTTTCTGATAAATTATTCCAATTAATCTTATCAATATTAGCTTTTAATATATCAATAGCACACGGATTTTCACTTAAATATTCCCATTTAATTTTATCTAAATTATCTTTTATAATATTTAAAGCGTTTTGATTAAGAGATAACATAATCCAATTAATTTTATCAGTATTTTCTTTAAGAATTTCTATAGAATTAGGATTAAATGATAAATAATCCCAATTAATAATATCAAGATTATTTTTTAATATTTCTATAGCATTAATATTTAAAGATAACCAATGATTATTAATTTTATCTAAATTTTTTTCAATAAGAGAAATAGCATTAGGATTTTTTGATATTTTTTCCCAATTAATTTTATCAGGATTATTTTCTAATAAATGAATAGCATTAGGATTTTCACTCAAATAATACCAATCAATTTTATTTTTATTTTCTTCTAATATTTCAATCATATTTGGATTCATTGATAATACACTCCAATTAATCTTATTTTTATTTTTATGTAATAATTCTTTAGCATTTATATTTGTAGATAAATAAAACCAATTAATTTTAGAAGGATTATCTTCTAATAATTTAATAGCATTTGGATTCATTGATAAATAATTCCAATTAAGATTATTTTTATTTATCCATTTTCTTAATATATTTTGTTTATAATACATATTTTAATAATTTAAAATGTAATATGTATTTCATTTTTTTATTTTATGATTAATATTAAGAAATGAAATTAAAAGATATCAAAACAATTAATGATATTATAAAAAAAATAAAAAATCATTCAACTGCTAGTAAATTTATAGAAGATATTGAATATGAAGATAAAAAAACTATAACAGAAATTGAATTCAGAATAACTAAAGGCTTTATATATGAAATTTTATGGGATATTTGTATTAAATTTAATATAATAAAAACATTTGAAAATAATATAGAACATTTATTTGTAAAAGAAGGAAGTAATATCAATAATTTAACTAATATTAATAAAGACGATTATAAAAAAATAACATCAGGAAATATTTTTGAAAATTATTTAAAATCAATATGGTGGTCTGGAAAAGATGGAGGTTATTCAGATATATCATTTAGATATAATGATGAAAAAAATAATAATATATATGTTATATCATCAGTTAAATATTATGAAAAAGAAAAAGATGTTAGTAATTATAATATAGCAGATTTATGTACAATAATTCATAAACTATTTAAAACAGATGAAAATAAAGATAATTATAAAGTAGTATTATTTATAAAAAATAAAAAAGATTTTATAGATAAAGCTAAAAGTTCAAATAAATCAAGTAATTTAATATTAAGATATATTGATTATAATTATATTTTTGATTTAACTGATTTAGAAAAATATTATATGTTATTAAGACAACTATTAGATCAATATAATTATTTAAAAAATGATATTGATATTGAAAATTTTAAATCAGAATATTTAAAAATAGATAAAAATAATTTAATATTTAAACCAAAATTTCATCAAAAATTATTTATAAATAAAATAATACATGATATATCTGATAAAAGAAAAACTGATAATAAAGATTTTTTAATAGGTGCTATTCCAAGAACTGGTAAAACTTATATAATGGCAGGATTAATATTAGATTATATTATTAAAAATTTTAAAGATATTTATTTTAATTTTTTAATTATTACTCCAGCACCATCAGAAACAATTAGTCAATATAAAGAAATTTTTGAAATATATTATGATTTTAAGAAAAATAATATTAATTTTATTGCTATAGTAGAAAATAATGAAAAATATAAAAAAAATATTAAGTCAGATAAACATAATATATTTGTTATATCTATTCAAAGATTAATTGGTGAAAAAGATGAAGATAATATAATTGATATTATAGATTTAGAAAAAAATAAATTAAAAAGTATAAGTGAAAAATCTATTAGTTCTAGTTCTAAAAAATCTGTTAGTGATGATAAGAAATCTGTTAGTGATGATAAAAAATTAGATATTGATGATAAGAAATCTGTTAGTGATGATAAGAAATCTGTTAGTGATGATAAAAAATTAGATATTGATGATAAGAAATCTGTTAGTGATGATAAGAAATCTATTAGTGATGATAAGAAATCTGTTAGTGATGATAAAAAATTAGATATTGATGATAAGAAATCTGTTAGTGATGATAAGAAATTTATTTGTAAACCAAAAGAAAGAATACCAGTAAATGGTGAATGTGTAAATGATTATACATATTTATATAAAAAAGTAAATTGTTGTTATAAAAGTATTCCAATAAAAAAAGATGATTTAATTAAATTAATTAAAGAAAAAAAAGATATTCCTAATATTAATAAAAAAAATAAAAAAGAATTAGAAGAAGAATATATATCATTATATGATGATTTTATGATGTTTAATAAAAAAGGAGGTGCTAAAGAACCTGATATTAAAAAATTTTTTACTATAGATGATAATAAAATATTATTTGATATATTATTTTTAGATGAAGCACATTATTGTTTATCAACACAAAAATCAGAATTTATAATAAATGAAATTACAAATAATTATTCTAGAATTCCTAATGAATTAATTAGAATATTTGTAACAGCAACATTTAATAAACCTATTTATAAATATAAAATAAATAATAGATTATATTGGGATTTAAATGATATTAATAAAATTAAAAAAATTAATATTAAATTTAATAATAATAAAGAATTAGAAGCTTATAATGATTTTAAAACTTATTGTAAAGAAAATATTATATTTAAAGATATTATAGATAAAACTTTAAAAGATAATTTTAATATAACTGATATTGATAATGAAGATTCTAGATTATATTTTAAATTACTTTTAAATGATTATAAATATTATCCTGAACCGATGTTATTAACAACTATATGGAATAATTTAGATAAAATTTATAAAGAATATGAATTAGCTAAAGATATAAATGCTGATTTTAATATGGATTTATTATTTAATTTAGATAAAAAAAATAAAAATAAATTTATAAATGAAGAACAATTAAAAGAATTATTCCATTATTATTTAGGTGTTCCTAGAAAACAACTTAAAATTAATAATGAAAAAACTATAGAATTAAATTATATTCAACAAAATTATTATAAAACAAATGGAATAATTAAAAGAATTGAAAATATATGTAATAATAATTGTAGAACTCTTCAATATAATAAAAAAATATCACAATTATGGTTTTTACCAAGAGGTATTAACGGAGCTAGTATCTTTTATATTTGTATAGCTTTATTAGAATTATTAAAAAATGAATTTATAAATTTTTTTAATAAAACAATATTTATTGTTTGTTTAAGTAAATCTGATAATAAAAATAAACAAAAAGAAATTGAAGAATTACATAAAAATGTAAGATTTATTATAGGCACACCAAAATATAAAGATAGTAGTATAAAAAAACAAATAAATAATATTGAAAAAGAAATTGAATATGATAATAGTTATAAAAATATTGTTATATTAACAAATGGTAGATTACAATTAGGTATTTCATTAAATAATGTTGATATTGTTACTTTATTTAATAATGATAAACAAGGAGATAGATTATATCAAATGATGTTTCGTTCATTAACAGAAATAATAGATGATAATATATGTATAGAAAATGAATATTGTTCTCATAAAAAATATGGATTTATTGTTGATTTAAATCCTCAAAGAACTATAATTTTAATTAATTATATAATGGATAATTTAAATATAAATAGAAAAACTAAAACTATATCAGAACAACAAAAAGAAATAGTTGAATTATTTAATATAGATAAAGACTTTTTTACAGGTAGTTATGAAAAAGATTCAGATATTAAAAAATATACATCAGAATTATTTAGTAAAATGTCTGTTGATTATAATATTAAATATAATTATATCAAAGAATTATTAAAAGAAAAAAATATAATAGATAATCATTTTATAGATAAAAATTTAAACATAATACTTTTATTTTTTAGTAATAAAAATAAATTTAAAAAATTATTAGAAGATAGAGGTATAGATATTAAAAAAAAATTAAAACATGATGATATTAGCAGTAATAGCAGTAGTAGCAGTAGTAGTAATAGCAGAAGTAGAAGTAAAAAGGAAGATATATTATTATATGAAGAATTAAGATTAAAAGCTATTGAATTATTATCACATATAATAAATATATCTACTATTTTATTATTATGTAATGATACTGATAAAAACTGTTATTTATATAATAATAAATATTCAGATGATATTATTGAAGATTTTAAGAATAATATGATTTATATTAAAGATAATGATGAATTAAAAGATATATTTATATATTCTATTAATAATAATCTTTATAAAGATGATAAAGATAAAATTATAATAACAGATGATTTAATATTTAAATTTATAGATAATATTATTTATAAATTTACTATAGATATTGAGTAATATAATATAGTAAAGTATTAGAATATATATGTTATTAAAAAAAGGTGGTAATATTGATAATCTCAATAAAGGTATTTATGAAATTAAAAGAACTTTTTATAATATAAAAGAACCTGATAAATTATT
>Ga0208231_1000171_pt1 | contig 18977 bp, 16 predicted proteins | sample LakMenEpi15Jun12_FD_150702 | JGI IMG/M metagenome (GOLD analysis project Ga0208231, IMG submission 150702) | Freshwater microbial communities from Lake Mendota, WI - 15JUN2012 deep hole epilimnion (SPAdes) | ecosystem: Environmental > Aquatic > Freshwater > Lentic | place: Lake Mendota, Madison...
GACCATTTAATGCATGCAGAATTTATTGACGTAGACATACCAACCATTGAATACTTGGCCACCACTTCAGACAAAATTATTGCAGTTGGAACAACCTCACTTAGGACTCTAGAATCTTTGTATTGGATAGCGATAAAAATAATGCAGACATCTGAAATTGATGTCAACGAAATAAAATTACTTCAATGGGATGCTTATACTTTAGAGGATAAGCATACTAGCATGAATGAAGCAATGCAGTTTTTAAAAGATTGGATGACCAAGAAAAAGCTAAACACTCTATTTGCAACAACCCAATTGATGGTGAAGCCTGGATATCAATTTAAAATTTGTAAGGGATTGATTACGAATTTTCATCAGCCTAAGTCTACGCTGTTGCTAATCATTGCTGCAATTGCTGGAGACCAATGGAAGACAGTTTATCAACATGCCTTAGCCAATGAGTATCGATTCCTCAGTTATGGGGACGGTTGTTTATTTTGGTTCAATCATCGGTAGACTAATTTCAACCTTTGTGCCTTTATCCAACTCACTTGTAACATGTATTGCACCCTTGTGTAAGTCAATCACCCATTTAACATAACTCAAGCCCAAACCAAAGCCTTTTACGTTGTGGATGTTACCTGCATGTGCACGATAAAATTTTTCAAATATATGTTTCAGTGTATCAGGGGTCATTCCAATACCTTTATCCTCTATGGTAATGACAATTTTATTAGCTACAGTTCTTGTCTTGATAGTTATATCAATTTCCGACTTTGCATATTTAATTGCATTGTCAATTAAATTAGATAAGACATGTAAAAAATATTCTTCGTCAATCCAAATTTCGGAAGGCTTTGCATCTAATTGTGTATGCACTGCAGAAGGCTTTGCATCTAATTGTAATTTAAAACTATCAATAACACCTTGAATTAGGTCATTTATATTCACTAATTGTCTATTAAGCTCATTTTCTTTTTTCTCTAAATGAGCAGCTTGTAAAATGGTTTCTACATGCTTATTCATCCGGATGTTTTCCTCTTTAATGATAGAGCTAAAGTAATCTACAGCGCTTGCATCCGATTGGACTTTAGTTGACTTAAGTGCGTCCACTGCAAGTGAAATAGTTGCCAATGGTGTCTTAAGCTCATGCGTCATATTATTGATAAAATCACTTTTGATTTCACCCAGCTTTTTTTGTTTTATCAATGACCTAATTGTAATAATAAATGCAGCTAATACAATAATGATAAACAAAGCAGCTCCAAAGACAACCCATTGTAAAGTTTTAAATAAATAGCTATTGACATTAGGTACAATAATGATCAGCGTTTCAAAAGGACCAGTTGTTTCTAAAATCTCTTGAGGTATGATTGATACCCTTGTTTGTACCGTATTCAACTCGTCCACAAATACGTCTTCAAATTGTTTACTTTTGATTTCGATATTTCCATTTTTGTCTTGTAATGCAAACTCATAAGACAAGTCTTGTAAACCATATTTTGCCATTGCTGCTCTCAATCTTTTATCTAAATCCTGAGCACTATACATATCCGACAAGGTGGCTTCTTCGAAACTATGGGAATGCCCTCCTCCTGATAAGCTCAAAGATTTTTTAGGAAAATGAAATGCGAGCCCTCCGTTTAATTTTTTTCCTAAATCAGCAGAGACAACAACACCCGCTTGATTTACTTTTTCTATCAATTGATTTTTTTGCAATAAAAATAAACCCTGTAACCAAGTGATTTGAATAAACAAAATCCCCAGGATAGATAATCCAATTAATGTAAATAAAAAAGGGAATGTTTTTTTCATAATCTAACTGGTACAATTTTGCAGAATTTACCTATGTGAATATATAAAAAAATCCCTCTCGATAGTTCGAGAGGGATTCGGATAGTTGATAATTTTTTGTTATTATGAGTAAGCGTTATAAAACACCTTCTACTAGTACAGTTGCTTTATTGTCAATCACTTCTACAAATCCGCCTTGTATTGCATAAGATTCAGCTGCAGCGCCTTTTTGTAAGACTTTCACATTGCCAATTCCTAATGCACTCACCAATGGAGCGTGCTTGTCTAAGATTTCAAATAAACCATCTACACCAGGTAATTGTACACCTTGTACATTTCCACTAAATAATTTCTTCTCTGGTGTCAATATTTCTAATAACATGAACGGAATTTTAATTGATTATGCTTGAGCCATCATTTTCTTACCTTTCTCAATCGCATCTTCTAAAGTACCTACTAAGTTGAATGCTGCTTCTGGATACTCATCTACTTGACCATCCATAATTGCATTGAAACCTCTAATAGTATCATCGATAGAAACGAATACACCTTTCAAGCCTGTAAATTGTTCCGCAACGTGGAAAGGTTGAGATAAGAAACGTTGAACACGACGTGCACGTGATACCACTAATTTATCTTCATCACTTAATTCATCCATACCTAAGATGGCAATGATATCTTGTAATTCCTTATAACGTTGTAAAATCATTTTAACTTTCTGTGCAGTATCGTAGTGTGCATCACCAACGATAGCTGGTGTTAAGATTCTTGAAGTTGAATCCAATGGATCCACCGCAGGATAGATACCTAAATCGGCAATCTTACGAGACAATACAGTTGTCGCATCTAAGTGCGCAAAAGTAGTTGCTGGAGCCGGATCTGTTAAGTCATCCGCAGGTACGTATACCGCTTGAACCGAAGTAATTGAACCATTCTTAGTTGAAGTAATACGCTCTTGCATCAATCCCATCTCTGTAGCCAAAGTTGGTTGGTAACCTACCGCAGATGGCATACGACCTAATAAAGCCGATACCTCTGAACCTGCTTGCGTAAAACGGAAGATATTATCTACGAAGAATAAGATATCCTTTCCTTTTCCTGTGCCATCTCCATCACGGAAATATTCTGCAATTGTCAAACCGCTCAAAGCCACACGAGCACGTGCTCCTGGAGGTTCGTTCATTTGACCAAATACGAATGTAGCTTTTGATTCTTTTAATTCTTCTAAGCTCACTTTGCTTAAATCCCATCCACCTTCTTCCATGCTATGCTTGAATGCATCACCATATTTCATGATACCTGCTTCAATCATCTCACGTAATAAGTCATTTCCTTCTCTTGTTCTTTCACCTACACCCGCAAACACTGATAATCCACCGTGTCCTTTTGCGATATTATTAATCAATTCTTGAATCAATACTGTTTTACCTACACCCGCACCACCAAACAAACCAATCTTACCACCCTTTGCATATGGCTCAATCAAGTCGATTACTTTAATACCTGTAAACAACACTTCTGTTGCAGTACTCAAGTCTTCGAACTTTGGAGGAGTTGCGTGGATAGAACGTCCATTTGATTTATCTAATTGAGGTAAACCATCAATTGCGTCTCCTGTTACATTGAACAAACGACCATTGATGCCTTCACCCACTGGCATTAAAATTCCTTTTCCGGTATCCACTACTTCCATGCCTCTCACTAAGCCTTCTGTACCGTCCATTGCAATTGCACGAACGCTATCTTCACCTAAGTGTTGTTGAACTTCTAATACTAATTTTTCACCGTTTGGACGCGTGATTTCAAGGGCATTGTATATTTCTGGTAATACACTTTTTGTTGAAAAATGTACGTCTACAACCGCACCAATAATTTGTTTGATTTTACCTGTTGTTGCCATATAGTTATTTGTTTTTACAACCCCCTATTAAGAGGCGAAAATGGATATACTCCATTTCGGCTGCAAAGGTAGTGATTTGGATGTTTATTGCAAAAATTGTACGTAGATAATTGCAGCTAAAATTCCCCCTACAATTGGCCCAAATACGGGAATGGCTGCATAACCCCAATCACTTGGCCCTTTTCCCTTGATTGGGAGCATAAAATGCATGATTCTAGGCCCTAAATCTCTAGCTGGATTGATTGCCCAACCGGTTGGACCTCCAATTCCAAAGCCAATTCCAGCCACTAAAAGTGCCACAGGCAAGGCCGAAAAACTGCCAATTTCTGATCCTGCAGGCTTGATGTAAAAAATTCCTATTAAGAAAATAAAGCTTGCTATTGTTTCTGCGATAAAATTTTGAGGTAACCTACGGATAGATGGACCTGTTGAAAAACAAGCCAATTGATCTGCTGCACTTTCACATGCATTAAAATGATCCTTATAGATCATCCATACCAAAAACGCGCCCATCATACTTCCTAATAATTGCGCTAAAAGATACATAGGAACTAAGGACCAATCAAATTTTCCGGCAGTAGCAAAAGCAATGGTAACAGCTGGATTTAAATGCCCACCACTCGAACTACTAGAAATATATACCCCCACAAAAACAGCGATGGTCCATCCTAAAACAATGGAAATTAATCCGCCGTTATTGCCTTTTGTTTTTGGCAATACCACATTCGCAACAACGCCGTTACCAATGATCATCATCATTGTAGTGCCTATGAATTCTGCTAAAAATGGAGTCATAAATTATATTTTATTCTTTTATATATTCGTCATTTGAATTGCTTTTTTCCAACCTTCAATTCCTTTTTGTATTTCTGCTTGAGCTAAGTTGGGATGAAAAACTTGATCCACTTTCCATTTTGATGCAAGTTCAGTTTCGTCTTTCCAAAATCCAACTGCCAAGCCTGCTAAATACGCTGCACCCAACGCAGTCGTTTCTATGATGGTAGGTCGAATTACTTTTGTGTTTAAAATATTGGATTGAAACTGCATCAATAAATTATTTTTTGTTGCTCCTCCATCCACCCTTAATTCTGCTATTGGAATTTGCGCATCCGATTCCATTGCCTTTAATAAATCGTATGATTGGTAGGCGATACTCTCTAATGCAGCACGGGCGATATGCGCAGCATTGGTGCCTCTTGTAATACCAGTAATAGTGCCTTTTGCATGCTGATTCCAATATGGGGCACCTAGGCCAGCAAATGCAGGCACCATATACACGCCATCGGTATGGGTTACTTGAGCTGCCAAGCTTTCTACTTGTTCAGAATCACGAATAAGATGAAGCCCGTCTCTAAGCCACTGAACCACTGCACCTCCAATAAAAACACTTCCCTCTAATGCATAAAACGTTTTGCCATTTCGTTGTAATGCGATGGTGGTTAATAAATTATTTTTTGATAGCACCGCTTTTTCTCCAGTATGCATTAACATAAAACATCCAGTGCCATAGGTATTTTTAACCATGCCCGGCGCTGTACAAATTTGTCCAAACAAAGCTGCTTGTTGGTCTCCAGCGATACCAGCAATTGGGATTTGTTGATTGGTGACTAATAAATCTGTGTAGCCATATAGTTCGCTGCTGCTTTTTACTTCAGGCAATATGGCAATAGGGATATTGAATAATTCTAATAATGCGGTATCCCATTTTAATTCATGAATATTAAAGAGCATTGTCCTAGATGCATTGGTTGCATCTGTGATATGCTGCGCGCCATTGGTTAATTTCCAGACCAACCAACTATCAATGGTGCCAAAACAAAGTTCCCCTTTTTCGGCTTGCGTTCTTGCACCATCCACTTGATCTAAAATCCATTTTATTTTTGATGCAGAAAAATAGGCATCAATGATTAAGCCAGTTTTCTCTTGAATAAAGGCTTGCTTGCCTTCTTGTTTTAATTGATCGCAAAAATCTGCAGTCCTTCTATCCTGCCAAACAATTGCATTGTAAATTGGCATGCCAGTCATCTTATTCCAAATGACCGTTGTTTCGCGTTGATTGGTGATGCCAATTGCAGCGATATCAAACTTGTCTATGCCGTGCTTTGAAATAACTTCGGAAGCTACACCAATTTGAGTACTCCAGATTTCCATTGGATCATGTTCCACCCAACCTGGTGATGGAAAGATTTGTGTAAATTCTTTTTGGGCGGTGGCTATAATTAGACCTTCTTGGTCAAATAAAATAGCACGGCTACTTGTTGTACCTTGATCCAGTGCTAAAATGCATTTTGGCATGATAAGAATTTTAAAGTCTGAAACTGGAACTACCTTCTAGCTTTTAACCAATTTTCAGGATCAAAATATACTGCTTTTTCATTACAAATAGAGAATAAAACAGCCCCTTCTCCGTCTAAGTTAAATCCTGAACGGCCTATAACTGTTCCAGCCTTTACTTCTTGTCCATTGCTTACAGATGCACTACTAAGGCAAGAAAATGCGGTAAAATATTTGCCATGTTTTATCAAAACAGTTTTATCACCATTGACATCCCCTACATAAACGACAGTTCCATTGGCTACACTTTTAACAGTGGTACCTTTAGGAACTGCCAATTCGATACCATCACTTTTGCGGTCTAGTTTAGTACCTGGAATACTCTCAACTCCAAAATGAATGTTCACAATCCCAGTGGCAACTGGCCAAGGTAGTCCACCTTTATTATTTTCAAAAGAGATGGAAGTCTCTCTACCCTCTTCTGTAGTTTCAAGTGCCGAATATGGACGATTACTTGAGGTACTTTTTAACCCCCCTTCCACCTTACTCACATTTGGAACTGATTTAGTTTTTTCTTCGGTTGAAGTGGTTTTATTATTGGCGACATTGGATGCTTTTAATTTAGCCAGACGCTCATTCTCTCTTTTTACAGCTTCTTGCATTTCTCTTTTGATAACCGCTGCGATAGCTGCCTGCATCTTTCTTCTCTGTGCCTCTTTTTGTCTTACCTGTGTGGTGATTTCTTGCTCCTTATTTTTTAATTGTTTCACCACTTTATCCTGCTCCTTTCTATCATCCTGCAATACTTTTAACTGAACAGTTTGCGCAGAAAGGGTTTTTATGCGATCCTGTTTATTCTCACTTAAAATATTGATTTTGGATTTCAAATTATTTTCGGATAATCCAATGGCCATAGCCTGAGTCTCTCTATTCTGACGATAGCTTTTTAAATAAGTAATCCTTTTTACTGCGTCATTAAAACTACCTGCTGAAAATAAAAAATTAAGGTACTCGTATCCACTTCTGCTTTGATAAGCGAATACAATACTTTTAGCGTATCTATATTTTAGTGTATCTAACTCATTATTCAATCTTTTTACATCTTGCTGATTGCTCTGGATAGCTGCATCTAAAACTTTAACCTGTTTAGCAATCCCATTGATCAAAGATTCTCTTTTTGAAATTTTGTTTCTTATTAATGCTAATTGCGCTAGTGAACTTTTTTTATTATTCTTAGTTTGATCTAATAACCTATTTAAATCATCTAATTCTTTTTGTAAAGTCTGTGCTTGTTTTTGCAGATCATCTCTTGAATTGCCATTTTGAGCATTGGCATGATTCAAGCAGCAGGCAAAACTTATACCAATAATTATTATCCAATTTTTAAGCATAGAATTCATTTTTCACTTTATTATTTGCGTCTACCTGTTTTAGGAACAGAAAAAGTGTATTTCAGAGGTTCGTCAAAACTAAATTCCTTGATTTCCATTCCAATATCCAATTTTGTTTGTGCATTGATGGAAATTGTTCTAAAAAGAGGGAACTGAATATTTTTAACCAAAGTATGTTGGCTATAATTGATGTCACAAGTCCTGTGTTTTGACGCATCCACATCGTCCAACTTTAACTCAATCAACTTGGTGTTGTCCTCGCTAAGGATAATTAAATTTTTAAATAATTTCCCCATTAAGCTTACTTGCAATCTTTCATTGATGACTTTATAGGAAATAATATCAATACTATCCATGAAAATTGGATTACCTATAATTAAATCCTCAATCGTTTGATAACTTAATGGAATTTTTACCACCTCTTGTAAATAAGACAATGGATGTCTTTCGGTTTTTTTAGTGAGTGGGAAAGTCAGAAAAATACTGTCTTTATTGATAAATGCTTTTAAACCAATCACACCCATTGCACCTCTAATGGTAATATACATCCCGCTATCTTTCTGAATACTTAAATTAGCGATATAACTATCTTTATCCTTACTTGTTTCATAATCCATTTTCAACTTTGCATTCATGGTATTGAAATCAATCTTAGTATGTGCAATATTATTGACAATACCCTTTACCATTAAGACAGAATCCAACCTTGCTTTTTCTGCCAATGCAGCAGAATCCGGCAAAACTTTCACAGCCAATGCATCTTGAATGACTTGCACCTTCTTCACATTGGCACATGCCGATATCAAAAGCACCAAAATCAAATAAAGACAATTTTTTAGATTTCGCATGTGGTTGTTTTATATTTTACCTGTATGCCCAAATCCACCATCGCCTCTTTGGGTTGTCTCCAGATTTTCTACTAATTGCCATTCCATTTTTTCGACTTGTTGAAACACGATTTGTGCAATCCGATCCCCATCTTGAATCACTTGAATTTCATTAGACAAGTTGATTAAAATCACTTTGATTTCCCCTCTATAATCTGCATCTATCGTACCTGGGGTATTTAAACAAGTCAATCCTTGTTTGATCGCAAGTCCACTTCTAGGTCGGACCTGTGCCTCTAAATGATTTGGCATTGCAATATGTAATCCAGTAGGAATTAAAACACGCTCTAATGGCGCCAACTGAACAGGTGCAGTGATAAATGCACGTAGATCTAGACCAGAAGACCCTTGCGTTGCATATGCAGGCAGAGGATGATGGCTGTGGTTCACAATGGGAATGATTGTAGACATGTGCTACAAAAGTAGTTAAAAAAGCAGGTAAATTGAAGGGAGACTGCCTTAGTTAACAAATAATTTAGAAGTAAAATATGGAGCCAAAACGCAAGGTATTTGACAAAGGATTTCTTGTGATACCGCCCCCAGTAGGAACCAAATAGGAAATATTGAATTTAGACTGTTGGTATTGGAAGCTTGAACCTACTGTAAAATATTGCATGCTGCCTAGGTTCTTATTATTGTCTACAAAATAGCCCGCCCTTAAATGAAATCGATCTGCATAATTGTATTCAGCACCAAGTGACAATTTTAAGGATTCAGATAAAGGCATGCCGTATTTATTAGAAAAAGAATTAAACCAACTTGATACAACAGATTGAGAAAAATACTGATCAACCACCTGCGCTTCACTACTACTTGGACTTGCAGGTACCATTAAACGATTTACATCCAATCCCACTTCTATTGAATTCTCTGAATCAAATCTACTTAGATAAGCCAGTCCTAATCCAATATTCGCTGGGATGAAATATTTATTTTTTGACTCATTAGAATAACTCACCTTGCCTCCTAAATTAGATAAAACCAAGCCTGCATGAAAGCCTTCTAAGTCTTCGTTTTGTTTATAAAATAAACTAATGTCTCCTGCAAAAGTATTACCAGCTTTGAAATTCGTGCCATTGGTGCCATATGAACCCTGTACCAATCTTGAATTAATATACCTTAAAGTTACACCCATACTCAAGGCATCTGATAATAAAATATTGTAACCAAAATCATAGCTAAATTCTGAAGGTCTTTGAGAAGGCAAAGTAGATTGTCCAGACTCATCTGTGAAATCAATATTACCTAAACTAAAAAAACGTAAAGAACTATTGATCCCACTAAAACTGTTTAATTTTTTAAAATAACCTGCACTCGCTAAATACACATCACTCAATCCTAAGTCTTTTAACCAAGGAGTATAATTGATTAAAAAGCCTCGTTCGTTATTTAAGTAAGGGATTTTGGCAGTGTTGCCAAAAAGATCGTTCGCTTCTGGTGACATCGCAATTGACAAATTACCCATACCACCAGACCTTGCATCCGGAGATATCATCATAAATGGCACGGCAGTGCTTTGAAGTTTAAGCGTTCTTTGTGCTGAAATTGAATTCCCTGTAAAAAATAAAAGTACAAATAAGGCTGTTTTTAATAAGACAATTTTTTTCATACTCAAAAGCTTTAATAATCAATATTGGTAAAGATAATCTTAGAAATCAATATTTAAAATTTTAAAAATCCATTTAACATTTGTTCTATTACCCCATTTTGCTGCACTATGACTTTGAAATAATATTTTCCTGGTGGCAAAAGGCCTCCATTGCTTGTATGGCCACCCCAATCAAGCACTATTTTGTTGCCTTTAGGTTGTATTTGCTGACTTGTGGAATAATGCCTCCTCCCACTTGCATCAAATACTTCTAGTTGCATCAATATTGGGTCTACACTATTAATGAGTTCAAAACTAAACTTTGCATTGGTTTGCACAGGATTTGGAGTAATACTTAAATTTCGAATATTCTTATTTTTTTTACTTGGCACTTCTATCAAAATAGTGTCTTTGGAAACATTACCTAAAAGGTCCCATGCCTTGACGATCAGTCGATGTTTACCCTCCTCCAAAACTGGTAACGGATATTGGATCATCCCTGACTGATATTGATTCTCGTCATAAGTGAAAAAAGAATTTAGGTTGTAATTTTTTACGATGGTATCGTCAATGATTAATTTCAAATCCTGCCCCAATTCATTTCCCGATGATTGTATTCCAGAACTGTCTTTTAATGTCACAAATAATGTAGCCGGTGCAGTTACCCAGTCTCCTGATTTAAATGAAGGTGCATTAATATAGGTGTTCATAACTGGACCTGTGGTATCTAGTCGATTTTGTATGGCAGAACCTTGAATAAAGATGGATTGCATTTGCATGCTTGCATCCGCAGTATCATTATAAGCATAAAGTTGTAATTTAAGTGCTGCCAAGTTGGAAGAAGATAAATTACCAGGCAGGATGAAACTGATTTCAAATTGTCCATTTTGCACCGTTGCCTTTCCTTTAAAGATTGCCTGCTCCTGTGTTTCTATGGCAACTGATTGACTATTCACTTGATTTGCTAAAGTTTTTTTTGAACTTGGAGCATCCCATAAAACCATATCTATACTGCCTTTGAAATTCTGAAGGACTTGATTTTTTGCTGACAAATTTCCTTTTAAAGTATACTTTCCACCAGCCTTTAAATACAAAGTGTCCGACCAAGGTAATTGATTCAATTCAGTACAATTAATTTGGTATTTCGGTTGAACTATTCGCATGGCTGGATCCCCCATTAAGCCAAACTTAAATGCATTTATGCGATCTCCATTTCTGCTAAAATAATATTTTTTTGCAGCTTGCAAGGCTTGCCCAATTGTATTAAATTGTCCACTTGAATTAGGTATCAATAATGCCTGCATAAAGGCATCATTAATTTGCTTATTACTATATGCAAACACGAGTCTATTGGCCGCAACCAATGCAATAATTCCTTTGTCATTTTGCATCAAAGCATCAAAACCAATTGGCGCATTTCCAGGTTGGTCATAGGGTGCAAAATCACAAGAGGCTGTGACCATGATTGGTAATTTTCCAGCATTATTCCATGACTGCATTTCTGATTTAGAGATCACCGCCTCTTCAGTTAAGCGTAAAAAATTTCCATGACCTGTGTAATTTAATAACAATGTTCCAGCTTGTACCGATTCTTGAATTGCTTTATTAACATCTGGATAGGTATTCCCAGTAAGCGTTTGACTCGCTTTAAATAAATCCAAGTACAATTTTTTATGATTCCAATTAGTTGTTTTTGATTTCAAATTACTTATGATTTCCTCGGCGTCCTGAAGATGTAAATTATAGTCCGCATCATCTGCAACCCAAGTCAATTGATTTTGCCAAAGCCCCATTTTTTTGTTGGATTGGTATTGGATTAATTTTTCTACCATTTTATTGGCTTCGGCAATAGTTCTTGCAGGAATTCTGCCAATAGCTAAACTCAAAGAATCAATCGTCTGTATAAACTGAATTTGCTTGCCTAATTGTTGTATTGCATAAAAATCATCTGAGCTATAGGAAGTTAAAATAGAGTTTGATACCTCACTTGTATAGACTGGTAATTCTTTATTTATTTGAATTTTTTGTGCATTGAAATTGCCCATTCCAAATAATAAAACATAAGTAGGACTAGGTTGACTTTTTAATTTGGATTGTTCTATTAGGTATTTTATAAAATTCCGAATGGCAATATGAGAAGGTTGCCCGCTTGACATTTCATTATAAACTTGAGTTGAATTAAATAGCCCCACTTTGTATCCATTTTGCTTTTCGTGAAAGGATTGAAGGGATTTCGCTGCGGGAAAAAAATCAGGAGCCGTAATGATGATATAATCTACCGGGCTTAAATTGAAACTACTATCATTTCGGATCAGACCAGAAAACTGTGGAGTATTGATTTTATTAGCTTCAAAGACATAAAAATATTTTTGTGCGGTATCCGCAATTTTAAATGTGGCAATACCATTTTGACCCATTTGTGTATTCAATGCTGCAGGTTGTAGGTAATGACTCAAATCCCAAACCCTGGTTTGAGTCGTTGCATTTTGAATTTCAAATTCAACCAATTGATTTATCGGTTTACTTGTTTGATAGTCAAACCCAAAACCTGAATTACCCCAATATCCAATTGTTCTTTCCCCTTGCAATACCATATAATCAATCCAACCTGTGGCGCCAGTGGCTGCATTAAAATCTACTTGCAGGTTCATATTGCTTAAACTTTGTCCTGCCTTTAATAATTTAGTTTTGTCTAACCAAATTGTGCTTGTATCAAAACGTATTTTATAAGCATCATCAAAAATTAATCCTGACACTGTATTCAATAACTTTGTACTCAATAATTGATCATTCAACTTCATTGAAAATGTGGCATCTGTTAGATAAGTGGAGGCAGCCAATTGACTCTGAAAAGTAATCGGTGCATTGAATTGCAATCCTTCTATATTAAGCGGGAATGACAGCGTCGTTTTTTTACCAAGACCAACCCCCATAGGTTCGCCTAACCAAATTTTTCCACTACTTAAGATATTGATCGTGTCTTTTTCGATTAACCACTTGGCCACATAGGTTTTTACTAATTTAGATGCTGCACCAGTCTTATTAATAGTTGAAATTCTTTTCCCATTTGTTCCAATACGCAGAAAAAAATACAAAGAATCAGTACTAGTGATTTTTTGACGAATTGGTGCTTCAAGAAGATTTGAGTTAACCCATTTATAATGCCCTTGTGCATAGAACAAAAATTGGTCTTGATCATCAAAAATTCCATCTCCCCCATCCTGCATTTCAATAGCCATTTCGTTTAAACTATCCGGTAAAGCATTCGGCACTTTTTCGCTAAGATTTGCTAGATCCATCCCATACAACTGCACTTGATTTGCATTCAATTTACCTGTAAATCCCATTGCTTTAAATTGAGCGCCTGTCAACTGATAAACCCCCTCGTTTGGCACAGCTATTTTAACCCAATTTCCTTTAGAAAGCATGCCTACCTGACCCCATCCCGAAATGGGAAAGTAGCATCCAATTAAAAAAAATGTTAAAACGACAAGTCTCATACCCTAAAATTAGGGTTTTACTAACATAAGAATCTATTTGCAATTGAATAAATGAGTGAAAAAGCAAGTATATTCGCAGAAGATTTTAAACAGCACTGATTAAACTAAACAGATGAATTTTATCAATAGCATATTATTATTTTTTGCAGTCCTTTTTTTAGGCCCAAAAATGATCGCTCAATTCGATAGTAAGCAAAGCAATCAAGTTGCATTTGCCTCCAAAGATGACCCCTACGATAGCACCATTTTGATTAGAGGTGGCACTTTCGCAATGGGCATGAACCAGGAAAACATCATGGGCGATTGGAATAATAATTTGCGCAGAGTGACTGTAAGTTCTTTTAGAATTGACCAATACGAAGTAAGCAATAGACAATACAGAACATATATAAAATGGCTTGAACGTGTTTTCTTACCAATGGGTAAAGATTCAATTGTAAAAGCTGCACTTCCTGATACATTAGTTTGGAGGACTGATCTTGCTTACAATGAACCAATGGTAGAAGGTTATTTTAGAAATAAGGCATTCAATGACTACCCTGTTGTTGGGGTAAGTTGGGAGCAAGCGAATGCTTATTGCAGGTGGAGAACAGATAGAGCCAATGAAAAAACTTTAATAAAATACGGTTTGATTGATCCTACGAAACCTTATATAGGAAAATTGGAATCAAACAATAGTTTAGTTGACAGCAATAAAAAAGCTTCGACATTTACTGGAACAACAAAAGTAAAAAACAAAAACTTAGGAGATTATGTATTAATCCCTGACTTTAGATTACCTACAGAAGCAGAATGGGAATATGCAGCAAAAGTTTCGAGCGGCAAGAACTATGTCTCCAATTTTAATAATCCAAAAGCTGGATCAAATTCAGGCACACCTAATGCAAGTATCATCTCATCTGATTCACCTTATCCATGGAGCTCAAGTGGGAATGATGGCTTAAGAAATAATCCATCAGGAAAAATCAGCAATAAGGAAAAGAGCAAGAAAGGTATGTTCATGGCCAACTTTAAAAATGGAAGTGGCGACTATATGGGCATGGTTGGGTATTCAAATGATGGTGCTGGTTTTCCAAGCAAAACCAATAGTTTTTTACAAAATCCATTAGGGCTATATAATTTAAGTGGCAATGTGAACGAATGGGTAGCAGATATCTATCGTCCAATGAACAGTATTGATATGGATGATTTTAATCCTTATAGAGGTAATAATACATTAGATGGCGATGATTCAAATACATCTAGTTATGAAACAGGTACAAATACTTTGATCTCTAATAAATCAAGAGTCTACAAAGGTGGTAGTTGGAAAGACCGTCCTTACTGGTTGAATCCTGGAACAAGAAGGTATTTAGATCAAGATAAATCTACTAGTACAATAGGATTCAGATGTGCTATTTCTGCCTTTGGGATGGATACACCAGATGCCAAAGAAGAGCAGCCTAATTTATGGCAGAAAATTAAAAATATCTTTTAATGAATTTACGCATAGGTTCAGGCATCGATTTTCATCAATTGGTAGAAGGTAGAGATTTATGGATTGGAGGAATTCTTATTCCACATCACAAAGGGGCTTTAGGACATAGCGATGCAGATGTATTACTTCATGCTATTTGCGATGCCCTTTTAGGTGCACTATGTTTAGGCGATATTGGCACACATTTTCCTGATACAGATAATGCTTTTAAGAATATTGATAGCAAGATTTTATTACAAAGAACCTATGATTTAATCACAGCAGAAGGCTATCAAATTGTCAATATAGATGCAACACTTTGTTTAGAAGCACCAAAAATTAAACCTTACGTATTGGCTATGCAGGAATGTATTGCATCCATTTTACATATTGGGAATAAGGATATTTCTATCAAAGCAACTACTACAGAAAAAATGGGTTTTACAGGTAGAGAAGAAGGCCTTGTGGCTACCGCTACTTGTTTATTGATGGCAAAAAGCTAAATTAAATTGCTATGAAGCTTGAATCAATTGAGGAATTATACTCCATTTATAGTAGATATCCTTCTGTAGTAACAGATACCAGAAAACTAAATCAAGGAGATTTATACTTTGCATTAAAAGGTCCTAATTTCAACGGAAATCTTTTTGCAATTGCTGCATTAGAAGCTGGAGCAAGTTATGCGATAGTAGATGAGTTAATTGCTAACAGTGATTCCTATCAAGACCGCATCATTTTAGTGCAGGATGTTTTAACGACACTTCAACAATTAGCAAAATACCATCGTCAACAGTTCAATATCCCATTTATAGCTATCACAGGAAGTAATGGAAAGACCACTACAAAAGAATTGGTGTATGCTGTTTTAGCAAGCCATTTTAAAACATATACTACCCAAGGAAATCTAAATAATCATATTGGAGTGCCATTGACTTTATTAAGCATCCACAAAGATGCAGAAATGGCAGTGATCGAAATGGGTGCGAATCACCAAAAAGAAATTGCAAGTTATTGCACTTATACTTTACCAACCCATGGTATGATCACTAATTGTGGCAAAGCACATTTAGAAGGATTTGGATCTGAAGAAGGCGTTAAAAAAGGCAAGGGTGAATTATTTGATTATTTGCGCGACCACAATGGTGCAGTATTTTTGATGGCAGATTATGACTACTTACAAACGATGTCTCAAGGCATCAATCATACGATTGGTTATGGACAACTAAGTGGACAAATACAAGGTGAAGCTATTGATGCGAATGGCATGTTGACTGTCAAAATAAATAAAGGTATTGACATAAATTCCGTACAAACACATTTAGTAGGTAATTATAATTTACCAAATGTGCTTGCTGCAATTACTATTGGGCAATACTTTAAAGTACCCAATGAAAAAATTAAAGCAGCAATTGAAAATTATATCCCAACAAATAGCCGTTCTCAATTAGTAAAGTGGCAAAATAACGAAGTGATTTTAGATGCTTACAATGCAAACCCTTCGAGCATGAAATTAGCAGTTGAGAATTTTGCTAAATTAAATAAAGCGAATAAAGTAGTTTGTATAGGCGGCATGAGAGAATTGGGCGCTGATACCTCATTGGAACATCAAATGCTAATTGACCAATTGAAGGAAAATAATTGGAGCGAGGTTGTACTTGTTGGCGCTGAATTTAAATATTGCAATCACAGCTATCACTATTTCGATACCGTTCAAGAAGCTAAAGCCTGGTTTGATTCAAAACAATTTAGTGGCTATTCCATTCTTATTAAAGGTTCTAGAGGTATACAAATGGAACAATTGATTGCTCCTTAATTATTGCTACCTTTGTGGCATGAAAAATAGCTACCTATTCAGTACGTTGACAAATAAGTGTCCAAGATGTAGAGAAGGTAAGTTATTCACTAGTTCTAATCCCTACGACCTTTCCAATATTACAAAAATGAATGACCACTGTCCTGTTTGCGGACAGCCAACTGAAATTGAAGTAGGATTTTATTATGGTACTGGTTATGTAAGTTACGCATTGACAGTTGCCTATTTTGTCTCTATGTTTGTTGCATGGAAAGTTTTGATTGGAATGACTTGGGAATTAGAAGACAACAGAATGTTTTATTGGTTAGGCACGACTATATTTTTATTGATTTTACTACAACCTATTTTAATGCGCCTATCTCGTTCTATTTGGTTAGGCTGGTTTGTCTCCTATAATAAGCATTGGAAAAATGAGCCATTGGAATACAATGAAAGGATGGATGAAAAAATGAAAGAGATTTAAATCAATTTCTTATTTACCAAAAAATTGGATTGACGGCTACGTTGCACTCCGCCGTCATCCCAGAGTTTCTCATTTACCAAAGCCTTTCAACTAAACGCTATGCGTTTAGTTTACTTTTTTAACGCTCATCCGCTCAATCAAGCAAGCTTGTTTCGCGGCTTCGCATTAAAAAAGCCTATCACTTTCGTGATAGGCTTTGCAGAGAGGAAGGGATTCGAACCCCCGATACGTTGCCGTATACACGCTTTCCAAGCGTGCTCCTTAAACCACTCGGACACCTCTCTTTAAGGATTGCAAATGTAAAATAAATAATTGGTTTTTTAGGGATTACCCAATCCAAATAGCTTTTCCGCATTGCTTGTTGTGATTGCTGCAATTTCATGCAAAGGCAATGACTTTATTTCAGCTAATTTCTTGGCAACTTCTAACATAAAAGCAGGTTCATTGGTTTTGCCTCTATAAGGCACTGGCGCTAAATAAGGTGCATCTGTTTCCAGCACTAAGTATTCCATCGGGATGTCTTTTACTGCTTCCGCAACACCCGCATTCTTGTAGGTCAATACGCCGCCTAATCCTAAATGAAATCCCATGCCAATAATTTGTTCTGCCGATTCCTTGCTGCCACTAAAACAATGAAAGACGCCACGTAATCCTTTTTTTGCAAAAGGCTTTACCGCTTCTATTGTTTCGCCCATAGCATTTCTTGTATGAATGGCAATTGGCAATTGTAAATCTATCGCCCACTGCATTTGTGTTTCAAAAACAAATTGCTGTTCCTTCGCAAATGTCTTATCCCAATAAAAGTCTAATCCAATCTCGCCAATAGCAATGAATTTTCTTTTCCCTATCCAATCTTCTACCAACTTTAATTCTTCTTTATAATTTTCCTTAACATAACATGGATGCAAGCCCATCATAGCAATACAATTTGCTGGAAATTGCGCCTCCACTTTCAACATCGCATCCAATGTGGTGCTGTCAATGGCGGGCATGATTATTTTATTGACACCAACAGTTAATGCATTTTTCATGATTAAATCTAAATCTGAAGTCAATTCGGTCGCATAAACATGCGCATGTGTATCAATAAAATGCATAATCAACTGATTTGAAGCACAAAAAAAGGACTTTTTTAATGAACCACATACTAAAAGACATTATTTATGCGTTTAAGAATCAAATTACTAACCCATCCCTTTAAAGGATGTAAACTTTGTTTTTTATAGGGTACGGATTATACAGCCGGGGTTTCTACCCTGGCTTTTTTGTTATTAGCGTTTTATGGCATTTACAAAACCTTAAATTGATACCCTAATTTGGAAAAATGTGCCAATACTTTTGGCAATGCAATACGCAATCGATCCATCGCTTTTGCACTATCATGAAAAACAACAATAGATCCAGGCCCTGCATGTTGAATCACATTTTGGGCACATTGTTCACCAGTAATGGTGGTATCAAAATCTCCACTCAATATATCCCACATTACAATTTGCTGCGGTAAAGAAGGATGCAAACGCAAGGCTTTGATTTGCGAAAAAGAAATCTTTCCATATGGTGGTCTAAATAAATTGGAATCAATCAGCTTTGTTGCTTCTTGAATATCAGCAATATAACAATCGGTATTGTTTTTCCAACCATTTATATGGTTTTGTGTATGATTGCCTACCGTATGGCTTGCTGCAAGTATTGCATCATAAATTTTGGGGTACAATTGTACATTTTTACCAATGCAAAAAAAACTTGCTTTAGCATCAAATTTTGATAATTGTTCTAAAACAAATGGCGTGGCTTCGGGATGAGGACCATCATCAAAACTTAAATAAAGCACCCTTTCTTGATTGGACTTGCGCCAAATACAAGACCTATAAATAAGCCTTAACCAAAAGGGTGTTTTAATGAAATACATACTCAAAGATAAATGGTTCT
>Ga0208231_1000172_pt1 | contig 18945 bp, 14 predicted proteins | sample LakMenEpi15Jun12_FD_150702 | JGI IMG/M metagenome (GOLD analysis project Ga0208231, IMG submission 150702) | Freshwater microbial communities from Lake Mendota, WI - 15JUN2012 deep hole epilimnion (SPAdes) | ecosystem: Environmental > Aquatic > Freshwater > Lentic | place: Lake Mendota, Madison...
CTTGGCGGCGGCGGCCACGCTGCGGCAGTGCTTGCGGCGAGCGCTCCGAACGGAACGCTGCTCGGCATTGATGCCGATGCAACAGCGATCGCACGGTCAACGGCGCGACTCTCCGAGTATGGTGCACGACTGAAGACGTTCCACGGAAGCAGTGCGCGAATTGCTGAGGCCGCCGCGGCCGCGGGTTTTCACGGCGTCGATGGCATTCTCTTTGACCTCGGTCTCTCGTCTGATCAACTTGTAGATCGTGAGCGCGGCTTTGGCATTCGCACTGGCGGACCGCTTGACCTTCGCTTCAACACCGGAGAGGGGGAGAGCGCTGCGGCGCTTCTTGCGCACCTGACGGTTCCAGAACTCGCCGCACTCCTTCGTGAGTTTGGTGAAGAGCCACAGGCGGGAAAAATTGCGCGTGCGATCGTTGCGCAGCGTGCCGCTACGCCCGTCACGACGGCGGAGGAGCTTGCCGCTCTTGTGGCGGAGGTTGCCACGCGCCCAGGGAAGCCGTCGCGCATTCACCCAGCAACGCGCGTCTTCCAGGCACTTCGCATTGCGGTCAATGATGAACTTGGTGCACTCGCAACCGCGCTTGATGCCTCAATCCGCCTGCTCGCTGTTGGTGGGCGCATCGTGGTGCTCACGTATCACTCTCTCGAAGATCGAATTGTGAAGCGAGCCTTTGCCGCCGCTGCAAAAGGCTGCATCTGCCCACCAAAGGTCCCGCTTTGTGGGTGTGGCGTGAAACCCTCACTGCGACTACTTACGGACAAGCCGCTCACCGCATCTGAAGAAGAGGTTGCGCGAAATCCACGGAGCCGAAGTGCAAAGCTACGCGTCGCTGAGCGCATTGAGGTGGCGGCATGACGGCGATCGGTCGACCGCTGCGCGGTGCACAACTGATCGCTCCGATTGCGCAGCAGCGCGTCCCTGATGGACGGCTTGCTGCGGCTGCACGACAGCGCGCCGCAATTCGGCAGGCGTTCCAGCCGCTCGCGCAGCCAAACGGCACCGGCTCAATTCGAACCAGCCCTCGTCCAGCGGCTGGCGCGGCACGTCCTCGGACAGCGATCACTGCAGGGGCGCTCCCTCGCGGCCGCATCGGCGTCTCCGCGTGGAGCGCAACGCAACGCTCTGGTCTCTTCGGACTTCAGCTCGCGCGAGTTGTCACAGGGGGTGCGCTGGTCTTCGCCGGGCTGTTCGTCGCGCTCATCCTCAGCCTTGAAGTCACCACCTCCGCCGCCCGCATTGAACGACTGAAGAATGAGCAGGCGAAGATCGTTGAGCAGATTCGGGCCGGTGAAACCGAGATGAGTCGCGTGGGGCGAGAGCCAGCCGTTCGACGTCGCGCCTTTGAACTCGGGATTGGGCAGCTTACCGATCCGCTGATCGTGGAGGAGCGCTGAGATGAGCGGTGAATCGCGAGCCGTCCGCACGGATCGCGCTGGGCGTGGCCTCGTCATCGGGATCGCTCTCGTCCTCGCGGGGGTGCTCTGCCTTGGGCGTCTGGTGCAGTGGCAACTGATTGATCGGGATCGGCTCCTCGACGTTGCGGGGAGTAGGTTGAGCCTCTCGCAAAGCGCCGAACCGCTGCGCGGCACCATCATGGATCGGACCGGTTCCGTCGTCCTTGCGGCCACCGTGATGCGATACCAGCTGATTGCCGAGACCAGCGCGCTGACGGACGCAGAGCGGACGGCGATTGAGTCGACACTCCTCAAAGTTCTCGCGCTTGACGATATTGATGCCACACGACTTCGCGCTGGACTCGCGGCGCGTCGTGCCTGGAGCCTCCTCCTCCCAGCCCTTGATGAGCCGGCTGCCGAAGCGGTGCGTGCCGCGTCGTCCGCGGGGCTCCTCCCTGGGATCTCACTGCGCGAAGTGCGAACGCGACTCTATCCGCAACCTGGCGGCGCCTCTGAGACAAGCCTCGCGAGTCACATCCTTGGATTCGTCAATGGCGCGGGAGCTGGCCAATACGGAGTAGAGGAGTACTACAACGATCAACTTGGGGGGAGCGCGCAAGTGACGCGACTTGAGCGCGCGGGAGACGGCATTGAACGACCGGTGATTGTGAGCGAGGCGCGTGAAGGCGTGGATCTCCAGCTCAGCATTGATGCCGGCCTTCAGACACTTGTGGAGCAAGAGGCAGCGGCAGCGGGCGTGGCAAATCAGGCCGAATCGGTCAGCGTGGTCATCATGGATCCCTACTCGGGTGACATCCTCTCGTCCGCGTCATGGCCTTCGTATGATGCGAACCGCTACGGCGTCGTCGCCGCACGCGACCCATCACGCTTTATTGATCCAGCGATCAGCAGCGTCTACGAGCCAGGATCGGTCATGAAGGCGATCACTAGTGTCGCTGGACTTGAGAGCGGATCCTATTCGCCCTCCACCATCATTGGCGATCAGTCAGTCCTCAAACTCGACCGCGGCGTCAATGAGGTTCGCAATGCGGATCGACGCTCCAAAGGTCAGATGACGCTGGCCGCTGCATTCGCGTGGAGTCGCAATATTGTCTTCTCGAAGATTGCACTCTCCCTGGGGGCGAGCACGAGTGAAGCGTCACAGAGCCTCTATGGGACGTGGCTCAAGTTTGGCTTCGGCGGAAAGACAGGGATTGATCTCGCGAGCGAGAGTCAGGGTCTCGTCAACAGTCCGGACCAGCAGCGCTGGAGCGAGCTCGATCTTGCGAATGCCTCCTTCGGTCAAGGTGTTGGAACGACGCTGATTCAACTGGCCACCGCCTACTCTGCGATGTTGAACGGTGGTGTCCTTGTACGACCACGTGTTGTCCAGGCGGTGAACGGAGTTGATCAGCCCATCATCACCAGAGGGAGGGCCACCACGCCGAGAGTGTCATCCCAGATCGTGGAGATGAGCACAGGACTTACCAAGCTGGTCCCTATCTACTACCGCCTCGCAAACATTCCGAACTACGCGTCTGGCGGGAAGAGTGGAACCGCACAGATCTGGTTGAGCAAAGAGCTCAACGGCGGGGAGGCGGGTTGGGATAAGCGCCACTACAACTTCAGCTATGTCGGTTGGATCGGCCAGACGGCGCCCGAGTACGTGATCGCCGTTTCGCTTCGACGCGTGCCACCCGTGGTGAATCGCGTGGGCGTAATCCTCAACAACATCGAATCCTACGAACTCTTCCGTCGGGTCGCGGAAGATCTCACGGTGCTCTTCAAGATGGCCCCCGCGGCTCCTTCGTCGGGTCGCGGCATGACTTCCCCCGCCCACCGCAGGGCACCGGAACCCTCCGCTCTGGTGGGTCTGTCGGTGGGCGGGGACCCTCTTCGCGTCGAGCGAGCCACACGGCGGACATGAGCGTGGCTACGGTGCGCCCTTCACGTGTTGGCGGCTACCTCGCAACCACGGGTGCTGAACTCGCCGCCATCACCGGCGCTGAACTGCTGGTTGACGGCACCCTCCCTGTTCGCGGAGCACGGGTCGACTCCCGACGACTCGCGGAACAGCCTGGCGCGCTCTTCCTCGCACTCCCTGGAGCACAGACGGATGGCCGCCTCCATCTCAGCGCCGCGATTAACGCCGGCGCTCACGCGCTGATCATTCAGAGCGGTGCGGAAGGCGAGGCGGTCAGTCAAGAGATTCGGTCAGCCCAGGAACGCGCGCTTGAGCACGGCGTAAGTGTTCTCCAGACGCCTGACGGGCCTCGCGCGCTGGCACAACTTGCGGCGCACTGGCGCGCTCGCTTCGACATTGAGGTAACTGGCGTCACTGGCTCCGTGGGGAAGACCACCACGAAGGAGGCGATCCGCGTGGCGCTGGGTGGTGCGGACGCACACGTTGCCGCAACACCAGGGAACGCAAACAATGAGATTGGCCTCCCGCTCGCCCTACTGAACATGCCAGACGAAACGGAGCGATTTGTGGCGGAGATGGGAATGTACGTGGGCGGAGAGATTCGGTCGCTCTGCACGCTCGCGCGTCCGCGCATCGGAGTTGTCACCGCCATTGATGCGGTGCACGCAGAGCGGGCGGGTGATCTTGATGCGATTGAGGCGGCGAAGGGGGAGCTCGTTGAGGAGCTCCCAGCAGATGGGTTCGCACTGCTCGCCGCTGATGATCCGCGCGTCCTCCGACTTCGTGTGCGCACGGCAGCGCACGTCATCCTCGTTGGCAACTCGGAAGTGTCTGACATCAGGATCCTCTCCGCGGAGCTGGACCAGGTGAGCGCGCGCACTGCGGTGGTGCTCTCGATCGGTGGCGAGAAGATTGCGATCGACCTCCCCCTCTTCGGCGTGCACTTCGCCCGAGCCGCCGCGTTTGCGGTCGGTGTCGCACAGGTCTGCGGCGTCGATCTCCACCAAGCGGCTGAACGACTCTCCACATTTGAACTCCCTGGAGGACGTACCTCTGTGCAAACGGTCGGCGGAGTCCGCATCATTGATGACTCGTACAACGCTGCACCGAGCAGCATGGCCGCGGCGCTCGCAACGCTCGGAACTTCGCGCGGGGCGCGGTTTGCCGCGCTCGGCGCAATGGGGGAGCTTGGCAGCTACTCGGCAGAGGCGCACCTTGCCATTGGGCGGGCCGCCGCGGAGAGCGACCTCACGGCGCTGCTCGTCTTTGGGAGCGAGGCGGACGGCATTGCAGAGGGCGCCCGGAGTGCTGGCATGACCGTCGATCAAATTGTGCGACTCTCTGCCGATGAGGGCGGGATCGCGGCAGGCGCTGGACTCATTGCTGATCGTGCGCGCACGGGAGACACGGTCTTGATCAAGGCTTCACGCGCTGTGGCGCTTGAGCGCCTGGTTAAGGCGCTCCACGAACGTCTGAATGGTGGTGTCGCATGATCGCGATCGTGCAGGCACTCGTGCTCTCATTTGCCTGCGTGGCGCTGCTGATGCCGTCATATCTGCGCCTCCTCCGACATAGCGGATTCGGCAAGCGCGTTCGTCGCGAGTTCGGACCCGACTGGCACATTGTGAAAGAGGGGACACCTACGATGGGGGGACTCCTCCTTGTTGGCGTGGTGATCACGCTCGCCCTCCTGCTGGATGCGGTAGATGCATCAACCTACGCGATCCTTCTCGCCCTCCTCGGCGTCTCACTTGTTGGTGCGTTTGATGACTGGCTCAATGCACGAACCGGGATTGGGATCTCCGCTCGGCAGAAGCTGCTCTGGCAGATTGGCGTCTCGGTGATCTCCGCGATCTATATCCAGCAGCACTTTGCCTTCGCCTCGCTCGTGGTCCCCTTTGTCGGCGAGGTGCCGATCGCCCCCGCACTCTGGATCGCGGTGGCGATCGTTGCGATCGTCTCCACGAGCAACGGCGTCAACCTGACCGACGGCCTCGATGGACTCTCTGGCGGCACCATGGTCTTCGCGTGGATTAGCTACATGGTGATCGCACTGCTGAATGCGCCAGGCCAGCTGAACGTTGCCATCCTCTGCGCACTTGTTGCGGGCGCGCTGATCGGATTCCTCTGGTTCAACATCCATCCCGCCAGCGTGATCATTGGAGATTCGGGCGCCCTGGGGTTCGGCGCCGCGCTCGCGGTGACAGGACTTGTCACCGGCCACATCCTCCTCCTCCCGCTCATCGGGATCATCTTCGTTGTGGAGACGGGTTCGGTGATCTTGCAGGTGGCGAGCATGAAGCTCACCGGTCGTCGCCTCTTCCTCTTCACCCCAATCCATCATCACTTTGAGCGACTCGGATGGGCGGAGACTCAGATCACCTTCCGCTTCTGGGTGATCGGTGCGATCGGAGGGATCCTTGGGATCGTCACCTTCCTCGCCACGCGCGGCGTGGGGGTGTAGTGGTGCCCGCCGCTCTCTCACTCGCCGATCTTGAGCCCAACGCCGTTGCAGGGGGGAGCCTCCGCAACGCGAACGTGGTTGTGCTCGGCGCTGGACGAACTGGGCAGGCGGTCGCCGCCTTTGCGGCTGCGCATGGCGCGCACGTAACCCTTCACGACAGCGCCGAAGCGAACACACTGTCCGCCGCAGTCGACCAGTTCTCCGATGGGAGCGTGGTGCTGGCGTTCGGAGCAGCCGCGGACCTTGCTCCACTGTTGGCAACCGCAGATCTTGTGGTGCACAGTCCCGCAGTGACGCTCGGCTTTCCAACTGTCAAGCCGCACGTCACTAAACCCCTTGCGAAGTACGCGGAACGAGCCATCGGCCCGACAGCCGATCCTGCAGCCAAAGGTCCGATCCTGATCAGCGAACCCGAGTGGACCATTCGACTCCTTGGCGCTCGGTGGCGAGTTGGCATCACGGGGACAAAGGGGAAGACCACGACCAGCAACCTGATCGCACAAATCCTCGCGGCGGACACCGTCCACCCTGCAGAGCTCGGCGGGAACAACGGGGTTCCTCTCATTGGTAAGGCGATGGATCTCTCGCGCGACGCGCGCGTCGTCCTAGAACTCTCAGAGCTGCAACTCCCATCGCTGCACAGCAGCATTGACGTTGCTGTCTATACCAACATCACCGTGGATCATCTTGATCGGCACGGCACCGTAGACGGCTACCGCAAGGTGAAGCGGATCCTCGCCGATCGTGTCGCCGAAGGTGGTCTACTGATCGTGAACCTCGACGACCCCGTCACCGCATCGCTCGCTGGGATCGGTCGTGTGACCACCATTGGATATCGCAGAGAGCGCCCCGTCCCTGGGGGAGTCGGCGTTGTCGATGGATGGATCGTTGCAGCGGGGGTACCGCGCTCCGCACGTTGTGGAGGCGGGATCGCCGCCACTGGACCGGGCGGACGAATCCTTCCAGTCGACGAGATCGCACTCCCCGGTGACCACAGCATCAGCAATGTTCTCGCCGCCGTGAGCGTGGGCCTGGTTGCTGGGATCGCACCAGACGCCATTCGTTCGGCGGTCGCCGCCTTCCGCGGTGTCGCGCACCGCCTCGAAACGATCGCAGTTCTTGATGGCATTCGCTACGTGAACGATGCGCAGGCAACGCAACCGGACGCGGTCGCCGCCGCCGTCTCAAGCTTTCGGAAGCCGCTGGTGCTACTTGCAGGAGGCCGAAGTAAGGGCTTGGACCTCCGTGAGCTCGCACCGATCGTGGCGCGCCAGTGCAGTGGAGCAGTACTGTTCGGTGAACTCGCGGATGAACTTGAGGCAATGTTTCGCGCATCCGGGATGACCGAGATTGACCGAGCTACGAGCATCCCTGATGCGGTCGCGCGAGGCGGGGCGCTCGCTCGGAAGATCCTAACCACGACCGAGGCGAGCCCCAACGCAACGCTTCATGAGAGTGAGGCGCGCGCAACAGTCCTTCTGAGTCCAATTGGATCATCATTTGACATGTTCAACAATCCATTCGGCGCACGCGGGGAGGCGTTCCGTGAAGCGGTTCACGCCCTCCCCGCCGAGGAGCGCCGATGAGTCGCATTGTTCGCCGAGTTGCTGGGACGCCTCTTGACGGTGCGCGGCTCGCGCCTGGGCGCCGCCCTAACTTCTCACCACGGCGGGCCGTCGCGTCCATCCTGCAGGTAAAGCGTCCGCCGGAAGATCAGTGGATCCTCCTCCCCGCGCTCCTCCTTGTCGGCCTTGGCGTCCTGATGGTCTTCTCTTCATCCGCACTCAACTCACTCATCAGTACCGATGATGCATACGGCATGGGGATGCGGCAGCTCCTCTTCGCCGCCATGGGCGTCGGGGCACTCGCAATCCTTTCGAGCATCGACTATCGACGTTGGCGGCCGTTCGCCACACCAGCACTCATTGGATCAATCGCCCTTCTCATCTTCGTCCTGATCCCTGGAGTTCCAACCGAACAAGGTCTCAGGCGATCGCTCTCTGTTGGCCCGATCAGCATTCATGCGGCGGAACTCGCCAAGCTTGCGCTGATCCTCTGCCTCGCCAACTTCTTCGCGAACCGCGGACACCTGATGGCTCAACGGGAAACCCTCTACCCGGCGCTGGCCGCGATCGGCGGAACCTTCTTGCTCGTGCTGATCGCCCCTGACCTGGGGACGGCAACAGTGGTCGCAGGGATCGGCTTCGCACTCTTCTTCACGGCAGGGGCACCGCTCCGCTGGGTGTTTGGCACAGCGCTGATGGCGGCGGCGGTCAGCGTGATCGGAATCTCGTTCCGCAGCTACCAGGCGGCGCGGTTGAACAACTGGATGGACCCGTTCAGCGACCCGACAGGCGGCTCCTATCAGACGCTCCAAGGGCTGATCGCGATCGCGACCGGTGGGATCTTTGGCACGGGAATTGGGACGTCGCAGCAGCCGGGTGGAGTGATCATCCCGTACGCGTGGAATGACTACATCTTTGCGGTGGTTGGCGAGGAGTTCGGCTTCTTGGGCGCGGTGGTCGTGATCGGCGCATTCATTGCGATTGCTCTTCGAGGTCTGCGGGTCGCACGACGTGCGCCGGACACCTTCGGAGCACTTCTGGCAACTGGGATCGTGGTCTGGATCTGTGGACAGGCGTTCCTGAACATTGGCGTCGTGCTCGCAATTCTTCCTGTGACTGGGATCCCGCTCCCGCTACTTTCGCAGGGTGGCTCGTCACTCTTCGTCTTGATGTGCGCCATTGGACTGCTCCTCTCAGTCTCGCGTGAGACGATGGGGGCTCAAGAGATCGGAGGGATCCATGCGCGTGGTGATCGCGGGCGGCGGTACGGGGGGGCACCTCTTTCCGGGCCTCGCCGTAGCTCGTTCGCTCCAACGTCAACGACCAGACGCTGAGATTCACTGGCTCGGCGGTCAGCGCGGCATTGAACGCGAGATCATCCCGATTGAGGGATACCCGCTGACGCTCCTCGCCGCCCCAAGCCTGCGCGTGAGTGCGGCGGGTCCGTTGGCGAACCTTCGTGATGCCGTTGCCCTTGCGCGGTCAATTCCACAAGCGATCCGCTACTTGCGCCGCGTTCGACCGGATGTCCTCTTCTCAACTGGTGGCTACATTGCGATCCCTGCGCTGCTCGCCGCAGCGGTGACAAGGACGCCAACCCTGATCTGGGAGGGGAATGTGCAGGCGGGGCGAAGTAATCGCCTCGTTGCACCGCTCGCCTCTGCGCGCGCCATTGCGTGGCCCTCCACCGCGGAGCAGGCACCATGGAACCGGCCCAACACGTACGTGACTGGTACACCAGTGCGAAGCTTTGAAGGGCGTGATCGCAGCGCCGCGCGCGGCCGACTCGGCATCACTCCAGATGCGCCGCTCCTTCTCGTCTTCGGTGGCTCACAGCGTGTGTTGCGTTTTGAAGGCGCACTCGCAGGCTCCCTCCCCGAACTGCTCCGTCAGTGGCAGGTGTTGCATGTTGCGGCAGACGGACTCGATCGTGCCGAAGCGATTCGCGCAGCACTCCCTGAAGCGTTGCAGTCGCGCTATACGCCCGTGCGCTTTCTCCAGGGTGGTGCAATGGAGGATGCCCTCATCTCAGCAGATCTTCTCCTCGGCCGTGCTGGTGCATCAACACTTGCGGAGGCGGCGGCACTTGGCCTCCCTTCCATCATCGTGCCGTATCCGTATGCGGGTGGCCACCAACGTGCTAACGCAAAAGAACTTGCAGCGGTGGGTGGAGCGATCGTGATTGATGACGCGGCGCTCACTCCTGAACTCCTTCAACGAGAAGTGGCGCAGATGTCCGAAGCCTCCGTTCGTCAACGAGTTGGCGCAGCTGCGGCGTCACTTGCCCGACCAGGGTCCGCTGAGGAGATCGCGGAGATCTTGCTGCGCCTCGGGAGGCGTGGATGACCGAGACAACGTGGGGCGCGAGAGACGAGGCCGCACGTGAGCTTGAGCGAAGAGTGGGGCTGCGTGCAGAGCGCGACGCGCTCCTTGCCGAGCACACGACGATGCGCGTTGGCGGACCGGCGGATCTTCTCATCACGGTGCGCGATCGATTCACACTCCGAGGGGTGGTTCGCCTTGCGCAGAGCAAGGGGTGGCCACTCAGGATTCTCGGACGTGGAAGCAACGTGGTCGTGAGTGATGCGGGAATTCGTGGAATCGTCCTGCTGAACCGAAGTGCTGGCGTGACGATCGACGCAGGTGCGGGAACGATCAACGCCGACTCTGGGCTCTCCATGGCCAAACTCTCCACGCTCGCCGCTGACGCCGGCCTCACCGGTGCCGAATTTGCTCTGGCGATTCCAGGAAATCTCGGGGGTGCAATCTGGGCCAACGCGGGTGCGCATGGCGGTGAGATGTCACAGATCCTCCAGCGGGTGGCGATCATGCGGCAAGACGGAGGTGAAGAGGAGATCACTGCTGATGCCCTCAACCTTTCGTATCGGCACTCACGATTCAAAGAGGAGGTTGGGCGTGGAGAGGTGGTCCTTGGTGCCACCATGCTGCTACACGCTGGCGAGCCGACGGAGATCAAGGCACGCCTTGAAGAGATTCGGCGCTGGCGTCGTGAGCATCAACCGCTCGGCATCCCAAGCGCGGGGAGTGTATTCCGCAATCCGCCATCGGGACCAAGCGCGGGCGCGCTGATTGAGGCGGCTGGCCTCAAGGGCCGCACGATCGGCGGGGCTGAGGTTTCAACGATGCATGCCAACTGGATTCTGAATCGCGGCGGCGCCACGGCTGCGGCGATTCGTGAGTTGCACGACTGCTGCATTCGTGAGGTCCAGCAACACGCGGGGCTGACCCTGGAGTCGGAGATTCAGTTCATTGGTGAGGAGCCTGCGTGAGCGCGCGTGAGACGTTCCCACGCGTGGTGATCCTCTACGGGGGCCTGAGTGCCGAAGCGGAGATCTCGGTCGTCTCTGGAAGCGCGATCGCGTCAGCCCTGATGGAGGAGGGCCTCTCCGTTGATCAGCTACTGATCACGCGCGAAGGCCTCGCCGCGCTGCTGCCAGAGGGGCACCTTCGCGGTGAGCGCCTCCCAAGCGAGTACACGACCGAGCGTCGCGCAGCGTCGCTCACGGACGCACCGCTTCGGCCGCTTGCCGAACTTCTGACTGAGGTGCTGTGTGAACAGCCGGACGCTGTATACATTCCTGCGCTGCACGGCCCTGGTGATGAGTCGGGAGTCGTTCAGGAGGCGCTTGCCGCTGCTGGCGTCGCCTACGTTGGTGCCGCACCTGCCGCCGCTCGACTCGGTATGGAGAAGGATGCATTCAAGCATCTCGCGAGCACACTCAACGTGCCCACACTTCCGCACTCCATCGTCACGGCGGAAGAGTGGACGAACAACCGAGAGGCGACTCTCTCACGAATTGCAGAGTTTGCCGCCCGTGAGAGTGAGGGGGGCGCGCTAATCGGAAAGCCGGCGGCCCACGGCTCGTCCATTGGCATGCGCATCGCGCGTAGCCGCGAAGAGTGGGGGGCGGCCGTTGACCTAGCGCTGCAGTTTGGAGCGCGAGCCCTCCTTGAACCGTACCTCGACCATCCGAGAGAGCTTGAGATTGCGCTCCTTGAGTCTCCCGATGGCTCAGTGCGCGCGTTTGGTCCGGGTGAAGTGTTCCCTGGTCGTGAGTTTTACGACTATGACGCGAAGTATGCGAACGGCGTCTCACGGACGACTGTTAGCCCAGAGATCAGCGACACGCTTCGGGATGAGTTGCACAGTTCGGCGATCAGCCTCTTCCGCGGATTTGGCGGTCGAGGCCTCGCGCGGATGGACTTCTTGATGCGCGCATCAGGCGCGCAGACAGGGGAGTGGTACATCTCGGAGGTAAACACCTTCCCAGGCTTTACCCCGATCTCGCTCTTCCCAGCACTGATTACCGCGTCGGGGATGAGTTTTGCTGATCTCTCACTGCATCTTGTGCATACTGCACTCGCGCAGCGGCAGGCCGGGCGATGAGCGAACGCAGCAAGAAGGGGCGCCGACCAACGAGTGGCGCTCGTCCATTCGCTCCTGGCGAAGCGCCACTCGGCGTTCGTCCTGGACTCGGTGGACAGCGTCGGAGGGCGGGGGCGGATGCTGGCGTGCGGCTGCTTGAGCGGCGCGAAAAGGGCTCCACTCCACCGAAGCAGCGCTCCGATCGACGCCGCAGGCTTCGACCAGAGTCCATGGTTCTACTGCGGCGTTTCGGGCTCGTGCTGCTCTTGGCCGCGGCGCTTGTGGCGCCTCCTGCACTCGCTGCTAGCGGTCGCCTCATCGTTGATGAGGTAAAGATCACGGGCCTTGCGATGCTCAACGAAGAGGCTATCTCAGAACTTGCTGGGATCAGCGCGGGGGAGAACCTCCTCGGAATAGATCTCCTAGCGACCGAGCGCGCCATTGAGGCACTCCCGTTTGTCGCACGTGCTCAGGCCCGCATTGGCATTCCTGGCGAGCTGCGTATTGAGATTCGGGAGACCCCACTCCTGCTGCGCTGGCAGCGGGGGAGCGAGACACTTCTTGTGGGCGGCTCAGGTCAGATCCTTGGGCGGATCGACTCGCCACTCCTCTCCGCGCGCGGCGCAGAAGCCGCCGCCTCCCTCCCACTTGTTGTCGACGCGACGACCGTTCCGTTCGTTGAGGTCGGCGAGGAGATCAGTCCTGTCGATCTCGATATCGTTACTCGGCTCGCGTCGCTCACCCCAGCAGACCTTGGGAGTAGCGCACTTCAGCTCACGATTCAGCGCGACCCGCAGTACGGCTATCTGCTCCAAGGGGTTGGGGAGGGCTTTACCTGGAACGCCGTCTTCGGCATCTATTCAGCAACCATCCGGCCAGTCGAGATGCTTCCAGGGCAGGTGCGCCTCCTCCGCAGCCTTCTTGCGAAGCGGGAGCGGGGCGTGGGATGGGTGATTCTGGCTGACGGACAGGCTGGGACCTTCACGGATCCTGGGGTGCGACCACCTCCGCCGCCCTCCCCATCTGTGTCGCCGAGCCCGCTCCTCCCGTGACCGCGCATCGCCGCCCCCTCCAGCACCCCGCTATGATCAGCGCAACGAGGTCGGCAAAGTGAGTGGGGGTGGACGCATGGATGAGCGCTACGCGACGATTGCCGTAATTGACATCGGCACCTCAAAGGTGAGCTGCGGCATTGCCCACATTGGTGGGGACGGCGGCTCCATCACCGTCGTTGGCAAGGGGACCGCGGTCAACACTGGCATGCGTAAGGGCGTGGTCACGGACATTGAGAAGACCGGTGCCGCAATCAAGGCGGCGGTTGATGCGGCGGAGCGACTCTCTGGCTACCACATTGAACACGCGACCATCTCGGTATCGGGTAGCCATGTGGAGGGACAGAACTCCAGTGGGCAGGTCGCCGTTTCAAATCCAGATCGAGAGATCCGTGATGACGACGTGGATCGTGTCCTTGAAGTTTGTCGCGCCGTCCAGGTTCCAGGATCCCGCATGCTACTGCATGTACTTCCCTCCTCGTACATTGTTGATGGTCAAGAGGGGATTCAGCAGCCACGCGGCATGGTCGCCTTCCGACTCGAAGCGCGCGCCCACCTGATCACCGCTGGCGCAACTGCAATTCAGAACCTGGAGAAGTGTGTGCAGGCGGCTGGTATCGCCGTTGACGAATTTGTACCGTCTTTTCTCGCCGCATCTGAGTTGACGCTCACTGATACAGAGCGTGAGCTAGGAACGGTGCTGGTGGACATTGGCGCAGAGACGTGTGACATTGCGATCTTCCACAACAACGCTGTTGTACATAGCGCCGTCCTGCCGATCGGTGCCGCCTTTGTGACACGCGATGTTGCGATTGGCCTCAAGACGAGCATTGCCGCCGCCGAAGAGCTGAAGATCAACTACGGAACCTGCGATCTACGCACCGTGAGCGTGAGCGAGCAGTACACGGTGCCAAACGAGCCGGGTGGACGTCGAATTGAGCGAATCGAGCTCGCGCGCATCATTGAGTCGCGCATGAGTGAGACGTTTGAGCTCATTGCTGGTGTGATCGCTGTCGCAGGACCTGAGGCGACCAGTGCTGGCGTCGTTCTGACAGGTGGCGGATCTCAGCTAGACGGGATCACGACGCTCGCGCGGGATATCCTGAAGGCCCCAGTCCGTGTTGCAGCTCCGGATGGGCCGCTGCTCGGCATTCTTGATGACTTCCAGGGTCCATCAAGTGCGGCGACTCTCGGGCTCTTCTCGTGGGTTGCGCGAAGCATGGGTGAGGTCGGTATTGCCGAGGAGCCTCAGGCTGGACTTGGCGGCCGCATCACGGGCGGCTTCAAGAGCCTCCTCTCTCGTCTACGCGGCTAACCCCGTCCTAACCGACGCGACCCCCGACGCGGGCCCGCCGCGGACTCCTCGCGATAACCCCTTCTAGATCCCTGAGGACGCTGCTACACTTCGGAAAGCCGACGGGAGGGCGGCCGCGACAGAGGGGAAACCCTGTGGCGCGGGCGACGTTCGGCAGTAAGCGGAGGGAGAGGCCGATGGCTTCGCAGACTGAAAACTTTGCGCTGATCCGCGTTGTTGGCGTCGGCGGCGCGGGCTCCAATGCGGTGAACCGCATGATCCGCGCGGAGCTGCTCGGCGTTGAGTTCATTGCGGTGAACACCGATGCACAGGCACTCGTTAAATCCCACGCCCCCACCCGCATCCGCATTGGTGATGCGATCTCTCGCGGCCTCGGCGCTGGCGGTGACTCCGCAGTTGGCGAGCGCGCGGCGCATGAAGATTTAGAGAATCTCCGGAAGGCGCTTGACGGATCCGACCTTGTCTTCGTCACTGCAGGAATGGGGGGTGGCACCGGCTCCGGAGCAGCCCCAGTGGTAGCAAAAGTTGCTAAGGATCTCGGTGCCCTGACGATCGGTATCGTCACCAAGCCGTTCGAGTTTGAAGGGAAGCGACGTGCAGCCGTCGCACACGCCGCAGCTGAAGAGCTGCGCAAATACGTAGACACCCTCATCGTGATCCCAAATGAGCGACTCCTCAACGTGGTCAGTCGGCAAACCTCAATGGAAGACTCCTTCAGGATTGCCGACGATGTTCTCCGCCAGGCCGTCCAAGGGGTGAGCGATGTCATCACGGTTCCGGGGATCATTAATCTTGACTTCGCTGATGTGCGGAGCATCATGAAAGAGGCCGGCTCTGCGCTGATGGGAATCGGACGTGCTAGTGGTGAGAATCGTGCTCGCGCCGCCGCGGAGCTTGCAATCTTGTCACCGCTCCTCGAACTTGATATCCAGGGCGCAACAGGCGTGCTGGTGAACGTTGCGGCATCTTCCACGGTGACGCTGTACGAAGTGAATGAGGCGATCAATCACATCACGGAGCGCGCCGATCCAGAGGCGAACATCATCTTCGGTACGTCGCTTGATGAGACGCTTGCGGACGAAGTTCAGATCACGGTGATCGCAACAGGATTCGCAGGGAATGCACGCAGCCAGTCATCTGCTGCTGCGTTACAGCGCTCCGAGTATCCGTACGGGGGCGCCGACACTACGACCCCGCGTTGGAGCTCCACGACAGAATCCAGTGCACCATCAGTTAGTGCATCTCCCGTGGGCGGCACGGCTTCAGCGGCTCAGCCGTCAGCCACACCAACGTGGACTCCGGTCACGCACCCAGCCGTTGCACAGCCGTCTGGGGACGCTGTTCAAGGAGCTGATCCTGGTGTGACCCCATCGCCAGTCCCGAGTGACGAGCTGGAGATTCCCGCCTTCCTCCGTCGCCGCTCCTAGCCGTCAATGCGCTCCGCTGCTGAACAGCTTGTAACCCTTCGCGCCCAGATTCGCGCCGCTGAGGAGCGCGCTGGTCGTCCGCCAGAGAGCTGCGCACTCCTTGCCGTGAGCAAGGGGGTTTCTGCCGAACGCGTGGCCGAGGTGATTGATGCCGGCCAGCGTCACTTTGGCGAGAATCGCGTACAGGAGCTTGAAGAGAAGCGCGCAGCCGTCGCCCTCCTTCGTCCGAAGGTTGAGACTCATTGGGAACTGATCGGACCACTCCAGAGCAATAAGCTGCGCCGTGCGCTCGCTGTTGCCGATCGCATTACCTCTGTTGATCGCATGGACCTTCTTGTGAAGTTGGTCGGCTCCTCCAAGGAAGCCCCAGGAGTGATCTCCATCGCACTGCAGGTAAACAGTGATGAGGACCCCGCAAAGGCTGGCTTCGCACCTGCAGAGCTGCGTGAAGCGCTGCCTGAAGTGGCAGAGCTTCTTCGCGGCACTAGCCTGGTGATTGACGGGCTGATGATGATCGGTCGTCTCACGGACGACCAGGCTGAAGCACGGCGCAGCGTTGCCGCATTCGCCTCCTATGCCACCGCACTTCGAGCGGCAGCGGCGGAAGCCGGCCTTGCCATCGGCCCGCTCCTTTCAGCGGGGATGAGTGGCGATTTTGAGGTCGCCATTGAGGAGGGTGCGACGCAGGTCCGGCTCGGCAGCGCACTCTTCGGCGCGCGCGGGTAACCTTTCTTTATGGGCTTCACCCCGCTACTCGCGATCGATCTGATTCTGCAGACACTCTGGTTTGTTGTGCTCGCGCGTGTGCTGGTCTCATGGGTCGACCGTTCTGGGACCGGGCGCGTCTCCCGAATACTGATTGACATGAGTGAGCCGATCCTCGGGCCGGTCCGTCGAATCCTCCCAGCCACTGCAGGAATCGACTTCTCTCCGATTGTGGTGATGATCCTGCTGCAGTTCCTGCGCCGCCTCCTCTAGAAACACGCAGATCCGTAGAGGATTCGTCTAGAATCCACTCCTCGGGCGATTAGCTCAGTTGGTTAGAGCGCACGGTTCACATCCGTGAGGTCACTGGTTCGAGTCCAGTATCGCCCACCACGTTGCGAGTTACTGCTTCGCCATCCTTCGCAGAACCGCAGGCATGATGCCGCCCTCGCGGTAGGTTGCGAGTTCCATTGGACCGTCCAGACGGACGACGAGTTCGATGGATCGCGTGTTGTCGGTAAGGGTGTCGTCAGCGCCGCTTGAGGTGACCTGAAGTGTCACGCGGCCACGAGGACTGATCGCGGTGAGACCTTCAATCGTGAACCGCTCGCTGCCGTCCAGGGCATGGGTCGCGGCGCTCTCGCCGGGGAGGAACTGCAGCGGCAGGATGCCCATGCCGATCAGATTGGAACGATGGATGCGCTCATATGATTCGGCGATCACGGCGCGGACGCCGAGCATCTGCGTCCCCTTTGCAGCCCAGTCTCGACTTGATCCTGAGCCGTACTCCTTCCCTGCGATGATGATCAGCGGCGTTCCCTGCTCCTTGTAGCGAGCTGCCGCGTCAGCGACTGCGAGGAGTTCGCCACTCGGAAGATGTTTGGTAAGCGGTCCCTCCTTGCCTCCAGCGAGTGCGTTACGGAGGCGCGTGTTCGCGAAGGTTCCGCGCATCATCACCTGGTCATGGCCACGACGTGCTCCATATGAGTTGAAGTCGCCAACAGCAACCCCGCGTTCAATCATCCAGCGGCCAGCAGGGGAGTCGGCGCGGATTGATCCCGCTGGCGAAATGTGATCGGTGGTGACGGAGTCACCGAGGAGGAGGAGCGCACGCGCGTCGTGGACATCGGCGATGGGTGAGGCAACCGCGGGGATGTTCTCGGTGAATGCTGGGCGGGCGATGTACGTGGAGGCCGGATCCCAGTCGTAGGTGCGACCGGTTGGCACGGTTAACGCCCGCCATCGAGCGTCGCCTGCAAAGAGATCCGCATAACTATTCTTGTAGAGGGCGGCATCCGCCGCTGCGGCGACCGCTTCTGCAATCTCTTCGTCCGCGGGCCAGATATCGCGCAGGTACACAGGGGAGCCGTCTCGATCGTTGCCGACCGGATCCTGGTCAAGGTTCGTCACCACGTTGCCCGCCAACGCGAGGGCGACCACGAGTGGCGGGGAGGCGAGGTAGGCGGCACGCACCGCGGGGTGAATGCGCCCTTCAAAGTTTCTATTCCCTGAGAGGACTGCAGCAACGAGGAGCTCTTCACGCTCCACCGCAGTGGCGATCTCTTCGTCGAGTGGTCCTGAGTTCCCGATGCACGTCGTGCAGCCATAGCCAGCCACGTTGAATCCGAGCGCGGCGAGCGGTTCCAGAAGCCCCGCGCGCTCTAGGTATGCGGTGACGACTCGCGACCCTGGGGCGAGGCTCGTCTTCACCCATGCTGGCACGCGCATCCCGCGCGCAACTGCGTTCCTCGCGAGGAGACCGGAGGCGATCATCACCGACGGGTTTGAAGTGTTGGTGCATGAGGTGATCGCAGCGATCGCAACCGCGCCATCGCGCATTCTTGCTCCCCCTACTGTGGCGCTGTGCGCCTTCGATCCAGCGCGATCTGGGTAGCTCTCCTCAAAGCCCTTCCCGAGATCGGGGAGGGGGACTCGATCCTGCGGGCGCTTCGGTCCGGCGAGCGACGGAACGATCTCGGCAAGACTGATCTCGACCACTTCGTCGTAGAGCGGCTCCTGCCCACTGACTCGCCAGAGGCCCTGCGCCTTGGCATACGTTTCAACCAACGCAATCTGCGCGTTCTCGCGACCAGTCACGCGGAGGTAGTCAAGGGTGATCTCGTCAATCGGGAAGAGCGTCGTCGTGGCGCCGAACTCTGGCGACATGTTGGCGATGGTCGCTCGATCGGCGAGAGAGACGGTGGAGAGGCCGTCACCGAATGCCTCTACGTATGCGCCGACCACACCATGAGCGCGGAGTCGCTCAGTTACGGTGAGGACAAGGTCGGTCGCCGTGGTCCCCGCAGGGAGCTTCCCTGTGAGCTTGAGCCCGACGATTTTCGGCAGCGGAGAGAAGAGCGGTTCGCCAAGGAGTACCGCCTCCGCTTCAATTCCGCCGACGCCAAAGCCAAGGACTCCGAGTCCTGAAATCATGGTGGTGTGCGAGTCGGTGCCGACACAGGTATCTGGGAAGGCGAGCGGCGCCCCGTCAAGCTCCTCCACGCGCACCACGGTTGCAAGGCTTTCAAGGTTTACCTGGTGCACGATTCCCGCGCCTGGGGGAACAACGCGGAACGTATCAAATGCGCCTTGAGCCCAACGGAGCAGCTGGTACCGCTCGGCATTGCGTTCGTACTCTCTTGTCACGTTCTGTTCGAGTGCTTCCGCGGTGGCCCATCGATCAACTTGTACCGAGTGGTCAATCAC
>Ga0208231_1000173_pt1 | contig 18901 bp, 25 predicted proteins | sample LakMenEpi15Jun12_FD_150702 | JGI IMG/M metagenome (GOLD analysis project Ga0208231, IMG submission 150702) | Freshwater microbial communities from Lake Mendota, WI - 15JUN2012 deep hole epilimnion (SPAdes) | ecosystem: Environmental > Aquatic > Freshwater > Lentic | place: Lake Mendota, Madison...
ATAACCAAGGAAGAATTACCACACGTCATCAAGGTGGCGGACATAAGCGTGCTTATCGCCTAATTGATTTCAAGAGATTAGACAAAGATGGTGTGCCAGCAACAGTTGCCCACATTGAATATGACCCAAATAGAACTTCACGTATTGCTTTGCTTCATTTTGCAGATGGCGAAAAGCGCTACATTTTGGCACCAAACAAATTGAAACAAAATGATCCAATTGAAACTGGTCCAAGTGCAGACATCAAACCAGGAAACAATTTGCCTTTAAGAAATATTCCAGTAGGTACTGTTATTCATGCTGTGGAATTAAAACCAGGTGGCGGAGCAAAAATGGCTCGCTCAGCTGGAGCAAGTATTCAACTTGTGGCCAAAGAAGGTCAACTTGCACAACTTCGACTTCCATCAGGTGAAATCAGAAGCGTTGATGTTAGATGTCGCGCCACTGTTGGCGAAGTTGGTAATGCTGAACAATCAAATATCAACTGGGGAAAAGCTGGACGTATGCGTTGGAAAGGTGTTCGCCCAACAGTTCGTGGTGTTGTTATGAACCCAGTAGATCATCCTCACGGTGGTGGTGAAGGAAAAACTTCCGGTGGTCGCCATCCAGTTAATCCTTCAGGTAAACCAGAAGGTAGAACTCGTAGACCAAAGAAAGCTTCACAGAAATTTATTGTTCGTCGTCGTCCTGCAAACAAAGCTAGAGGTGGAAAATAATCGTGGGTAGAAGTTTAAAGAAGGGTCCATTTGTTGACACTCACTTAGCTAAAAAAGTGAATGATCAAAATGAAAAGAAAACCAAAAATGTTATTAAGACATGGTCTCGTCGTTCCATGATTATTCCTGACATGTTAGGACACACCATTGCTGTTCATGATGGCAAGAAACACATTCCAGTTTTTGTGACAGAACAAATGGTAGGTCACAAACTTGGTGAATTTGCACCAACCAGAACTTTTCGTGGGCACGTTAAGGGTGACGACAAAAAAGTCACTAAGGGCGACTAAGGGATTATGACAATGGAATCAAGAGCATCAGCACGATTTGTTCGTGTGACACCGATGAAAGCTCGTCGCGTAGTTAATTTAATTCGCGGACTTTCAGCACGTGAAGCACAAGCAGTATTACGTTTTGCTGATCAAGCAGCATCAGAACCAGTTGGCAAAGTGTTGAAATCTGCCATGGCTAATGCGCAAAACAATCAAAACGTTGACCCATCAACTCTTTATGTTGCTGAGGCATTTGTTGATGAAGGTCCAACCATGAAACGAATTCGTCCCCGTGCTCAAGGACGTGCTTATGCAATTATGAAGAGAACTTCCCACATCACTTTAATTTTGGAACCACAAGGTTCAGCCCCAAGACGCAAACCTGGTCGTAGATCAAATCAACCAAAAGCCAAGCAAGTAGTTGCTCCGAAAGCTGTTGAAAAAGTAACTGCACCTGCTACTGCTGCTCCAGTTGCTAAAAAAGCTGCACCAGCGAAAAAAGCTACCGCTAAAAAGACTGCTGCAAAAAAGACCACCAAGGGAGGCACTAAGTAATGGGACAAAAAGTTAACCCACATGGCTTCCGTTTGGGATATACCTCTGACTACACCAGTAAATGGTTTGCTGACTCAACCAAAAAAGGTGAGCGCTACCAAGATTACATAAAAGAAGATATTTTGATTCGCAAAATGTTAACTGCTGGCATGGAACGTGCTGGAATTTCACATGTTGATATTGAAAGAACTCGTGAAAGAGTTCGCATTGACATTCACACTGCACGCCCAGGAATTGTGATTGGTCGTCGTGGTCAAGAAGCAGATCGTATTCGTATTGATCTAGAAAAACTAACTGGCAAACAAGTCCAATTAAACATTTTGGAAGTTAAAAACCCTGAAGTAAATGCTCAATTAGTTGCCCAAGGTGTGGCAGAACAATTAGCCAGTCGTGTTTCATTTAGACGCGCTATGAGAAAAGGTATGCAATCAGCACTTAAAGGTGGCGCTAAAGGAATCAGAGTTCAAGTTTCTGGTCGTTTAGGTGGAGCTGAAATGAGTCGTTCAGAGTTCTACCGTGAAGGACGCGTTCCATTACATACTTTAAGAGCAAACATTGAATATGGATTCCATGAAGCATTAACAACTTTTGGTCTTATTGGTTGCAAAGTTTGGATCTTCAAAGGTGATGCACCTGTCACAAAGGCAGAAAAAGAAGCTCGTCAACAACAAGAAAGATTACAAGCTCAAGCTGCTCAAGTTGCTAAGCAAACAAAAGCTCCTAGAAAACCTAAAAAAGAAACAGCTGAAAAAGTTGTCGCACCAGCAGAAGGAGCAGCTGAATAATTATGTTGATTCCTAAAAGAGTTGCACACAGAAAACAACACCACCCAAGAAGAACTGGTAAGGCAAAAGGTGGCACAAAAGTTGAATTCGGCGATTATGGTTTACAAGCTTTGACTTCTGCTTATGTCACAAACAGACAAATTGAAGCAGCACGTATTGCTATGACTAGACATTTAAAACGTGGTGGAAAAGTTTGGATAAATATTTATCCAGATCGTCCACTAACCAAGAAGCCAGCGGAAACACGTATGGGTTCTGGAAAAGGATCTCCTGAATGGTGGGTAGCAAACATCAAACCAGGTCGTGTGATGTTTGAAGTAACTTTCCCTGACGACAAAGTGGCACGCCAAGCTTTGCTTCGCGCCATGCACAAATTACCTATGAAATGTCGCATCATTACTCGTGATTTGGTGGAGGGATAAATGGCTAAAGCAGTCAAGACTCAAGAATTTCGTGGTCAAACAAATGAAGATTTGGCAAAGAAGTTGAAAGAAGCCAAAGAAGAGTTGTTTAACTTACGTTTCCAATCAGCAACAGGCCAATTAGAAAACCATGGTCGCTTGCGCACTGTGAAAACCGAAATTGCTCGCATTTACACAATCATGCGTGAACGCGAACTAGGAATCACACCTGTTGATACAGAAGGTGCTGCATGAGTAACACTCTAGATAGAAACGATCGTAAAACACGTGAAGGAATTGTGGTTTCAAACAAGATGGATAAAACCATTGTTGTGAAATTAGAAGAACAATACACACATTCTCTTTATGGAAAAGTAGTTAACCGTTCTGTGAAATTCAAAGCACATGACGAAAAGAATGAAGCAGGAATTGGGGATCGCGTTTTAATTATGGAAACTAGACCTCTTTCTGCAACAAAACGTTGGCGCATGGTCAGCATCATAGAAAAAGCTAAGTAAAGGGCAGGCGAAAAAAATGATTCAATCAGAGTCACGACTTCGAGTCGCTGACAACACAGGAGCCAAAGAGCTGTTGTGTATTCGCGTGCTGGGCGGTTCACATCGACGCTACGCAAGTATTGGCGATGTCATCGTTTGCTCAGTTAAAGATGCCATTCCAGGTGGCGCTGTTAAAAAAGGTGAAGTTGTCAAAGCTGTTGTGGTGCGAATTGTTAAACAAGTTCGTAGACCAGATGGTTCATACATTCGCTTTGATGAAAATGCTGCTGTTATTTTGAAAGAAGATGGCGAACCACGTGGAACCCGTATTTTCGGTCCAGTTGGTAGAGAGCTTCGCGATAAAAAATTTATGAAAATCATTTCACTTGCACCGGAGGTGTTGTAAATGTCTTCCATGCACATTAAAAAAGGCGATTTAGTTCAAGTAATCAGCGGTAAAGATCGTGGCACAACTGGTCGAGTATTAAAAGTTGATCCCATGAAAGGTCTTGTCACCGTTGAAGGAATTAACAGAGTAAAGAAACACACTAAAGCTGCGCAATCAGAAAAAGGCGCTGCAGTTGGTGGAATTTTGACTATGGAAGCACCTCTTGATGCCAGCAATTTAATGGTTGTTGATCCAAGTGATAACAAGCCAACCAGAGTAAGACGTCGAAGAGACAAAATTGAAAAGAAACGTGCCGATGGCACAACTTATGTTTCTTCCCGACTTGTTCGCGTATCTGCTCGCACTGGAAAGGAAATATAAAATGACTGCTACTCAAACAAAAACAACTCCACGTTTGAAGCAACGCTATGCCAGTGAAATTGCACCAGCGTTACAAAAAGAATTTGGTTTCAAAAACGTTAACCAAGTACCACGTCTATCAAAAGTTGTTGTAAACATGGGTGTTGGTGAAGCTGCCAAGGATTCAAAACTTATTGATGGTGCAGTTAGAGATTTAACTATCATTACTGGTCAAAAACCAGCAGTAGCAAAAGCAACAAAGTCAATTGCTAACTTCAAACTTCGCGAGAATCAACCAATCGGAGCTCACGTAACTATTCGTGGCGATCGCATGTGGGAATTCTTGGATCGACTCCTTGCAGTTGGTTTGCCACGTATCAGAGATTTTCGTGGTCTTTCACCAAAGCAATTTGATGGTAGAGGAAACTACACATTTGGTTTAACCGAACAATCAGTGTTTATTGAAATTCCACAAGACTCAATTGATCGTCCTCGTGGAATGGACATCACCATTGTGACCACTGCAAATAACAACGATGAAGGACGCGCATTGCTTAAATTGCTCGGCTTTCCTTTCAAGGAGGCATAACTAATGGCAAAAACTTCGATTGTTCAAAAACAACAACGCAAACCAAAGTTTAAAGTTCGCGCCTACACACGTTGTGGAGCATGTGGAAGACAACGTGCAGTTTATAGAAAATTCAACTTGTGCCGCATTTGTTTCAGAAACAAAGCACACAAAGGTGAACTACCAGGTATTACCAAGAGCAGTTGGTAAGAAAACAAGACGCTGAAGGTCTGATTCATATTGAATCAGAAACCACAACGAGAAAGGCTTAAAAAGCCATGACAATGACAGATCCGATCGCGGACATGTTGGCACGTTTGCGTAACGCAAACACAGCTCACCATGACACTGTTGCGATGCCATATTCCAAAATTAAGAAGAACATTGCCGAGATTTTGAAAGCAGAAGGCTACATCCAAGGATGGAAAGCTGAACCTGCCAAAGTTGGCCAAAGTTTAGTTTTAGATCTTAAATACGGCCCAAGTCGTGAAAGATCAATTTCTGGTTTGAGAAGAGTTTCTCGTCCAGGGCTACGTGTTTATGCCAAAACTGACACTTTGCCAAAAGTTTTAGGTGGACTAGGAATTGCAATTATTTCTACTTCAACTGGATTACTAACTGACAAACAAGCTTCCAAGAAAGGCGTAGGCGGAGAAGTCCTTGCCTACGTTTGGTAATAATCATGTCTAGAGTCGGTAAAAAACTTGTTACAGTGCCAAACGGTGTAGAAATTAACATCCAAGGCACCAAAGTTGATGTTAAAGGTCCAAAAGGACAATTAAGTATTGACTTGCCTGAATCAATTTCTATAAAGAAAAATGAAGACGGCACATTTTCTTTAGATCGCGCTACTGAAGAAACCAAAAACAAAGCACTACACGGTTTGTCTAGATCTTTGGTTGCCAACATGGTTAAAGGAGTAACTGAAGGTTATTCCAAAACCTTAGAAATTGTTGGAACTGGTTACAAAGTAACTGCTAAGGGCAATGACTTGGAATTTGCTCTTGGTTATTCTCATCCAGTGTTATTTCCAGCACCTGCTGGAATTTCATTCAAAGTTGAATCACCAACCAGATTTCAAATCTTAGGAATTGATAAGCAAGCAGTGGGCGAAGCTGCTGCAAAGGTTCGAAAACTTCGTAAACAAGATCCTTACAAGGGTAAGGGAATTAGATTTGATGACGAAGTTATCAGACGTAAAGCTGGAAAGGCTGGTAAGTAAACCATGAGTAAATTCACCAGACCTGGAAAGAATTTAAGCAAAAAGTCAGCTTCTAGAAGAAGAAGACACATAAGAGTAAGAAAGAAAATTACTGGCACAACTACCAAACCACGTTTAGTCGTGACTCGATCACTTCGAAATGTAAGTGTACAAGTAATTGATGACTTAACTGGAAAAACTTTGGCATACGCCTCTTCAATTGAAGAAGGTGTTGCAGGAGACAAAACAGCACAAGCAAAAATTGTTGGTAAAAAAGTTGCCGAACGTGCAACTGCTGCTGGCATTAAAGATGTTGTGTTTGATCGCGCCGGACGCAAGTACCACGGACGAGTCGCTGCTTTAGCTGATGGTGCACGTGAAGGAGGTCTTACTTTCTAATGGCTGCAAAGACATCTAATCTAAACGGCACAGAAGAACGCCCAAATCGTCGCGAACGTCGCGAAAGAAATGAAGGCGGAGCTCGTGAAAAAGAAAAATCACAATTTATCGAGCGTGTGGTTTTCATTAACCGTGTAGCAAAAGTTGTGAAAGGTGGACGTCGTTTCGCATTCACAGCTCTTGTAGTAGTCGGCGATGGCAATGGCATGGTTGGTATTGGTTATGGCAAAGCACGCGAAGTGCCACAAGCAATTCAAAAAGCTGTTGAAGAAGCCAAAAAATCATTCTTCAAAGTTCCAAGAGTTCAAGGAACAATTCCTCACCCAATAACCGGTGAAGCAGCAGCAGGCATCGTGATGCTTAGACCTGCCTCTCCAGGAACAGGTGTAATTGCTGGTGGACCAGTGCGTGCGGTTTTGGAAGCAGCTGGAATTCATGACGTATTAACAAAGTCTTTGGGATCAGGAAATGCAATTAACGTGGTTCATGCCACAGTTGATGCATTAAAGAAACTTGAAAGACCAGAACAAGTTGCAGCAAGACGTGGACTACCTGTTGAACACGTTGTTCCTGCAGCAATCCTAAAAGCACAAGCTGCAGAAAAAGCTGGTGTTTAATATGTCATCTTTCAAAATTAAACAAATTAAGTCTTCAATTGGTGGCACAAAAATCCAATTAGAGACTTTAAAAAGTTTAGGTTTAGGAAAAATTGGATCCCAATCAGTTAAACCTGATCGCCCAGAATTTCGTGGAATGCTTAGAAGCGTTGCACACTTAGTAACCGTTGAGGAGGTTAAGTAACTCATGCCGATTAAAGTTCATCACCTTCGTCCAGCACCTGGTGCTAAAAAAAGTAAAACCCGTAAAGGTCGTGGTGAAGCAAGTAAGGGTAAAACTGCAGGTCGAGGTACCAAAGGATCTGGTGCTCGCCGCAATTATTCAGCCGCTTTTGAAGGTGGTCAGATGCCTTTGCATATGCGTTTACCAAAACTTCGTGGTTTCACACCACCTAACAAAATTAGATATCAGGTAGTTAACGTTTCTGATATTTCAAGATTGTTCCCACAAGGTGGCGAAGTTACTCCTGCATCTTTAGTTAAAGTTGGCGCAATTAGAAAAGGTCAACCAGTTAAAGTTCTAGGTTTTGGCGAAATTACTGTCAAAGTAACTGTTGTTGCTGACAAATTTAGTGAATCAGCAAGCAGCAAGATCGCCGCTGCAGGCGGATCCATTAAAGCTCTTTAGGAGTTTGTTTTGAACATAAATTTTGCGTGGTTAACTGATGCTTTTCGTACCCCAGATTTGCGACGCAAAATTTTGTTTACTCTTTCAATGCTTGCTCTTTATCGTTTCGGAGCTGCAGTTCCCACCCCTGGTGTTGACTATCCAGCAATTCAGCAATGCGTTGAATTAGTTGAAGGAGATTCTCTTTACGGTGTAATTAACTTATTTTCTGGTGGAGCCTTACTGCAATTAAGTATTTTTGCACTTGGCATCATGCCCTACATCACCGCTTCCATCATTATTCAATTGTTAACAGTTGTGATTCCTCGTTTGGAAATGTTGAAAAAAGAAGGACAATCAGGCCAAGCAATTATTACCCAATACACCCGTTATGTGACTATTGGTTTAGGTCTATTGCAAGCAACATCAATTTTGGCTCTTGCTAGAACTCCAGGACAATTATTAAGAGGTTGTCCAAATGATTTAATTCCTAACCAAAGTTTACCTGTGATGATTTCAATGGTTCTAACAATGACTGCCGGAACTGCATTAGTGATGTGGTTTGGTGAATTAATCACTCAACGCGGTGTTGGTAATGGAATGTCACTCTTGATTTTTGCCTCTATTATTTCTTCAATTCCAAGTCAGTTTGCAGCGATTTTAACAATCAATGGACTTTTCACATTTATTGCCACTGCAGCTGTAGGAATCACAATTATTGTTGGTGTGGTTTTTGTGGAACAAGCGCAAAGAAGAATCCCTGTTCAATATGCCAAGCGAATGGTAGGTAGAGCCTCTTATGGAGGAACTTCTACTTATATTCCTTTGAAGGTGAACATGGCAGGAGTTATTCCAGTAATTTTTGCTTCCTCACTTCTCTATATTCCTTCATTATTAGTTCAGCTTTCTGCCTCACAAAGTCCTTGGGCACAATGGGTTTCTCGAAACTTTCAAAATGGAACTGAAGTTCCCTACGTTGTAACTTATGCATTGTTAATTGTTTTCTTTGCTTATTTCTATGCTTCAATCACATTTGATCCTAAAGAAGTTGCTGAGAATATGAAAAAATATGGTGGGTTTATTCCTGGCATTAGAGCTGGAAATCCAACTGCTGAATATTTGAAATATGTGCTTTCACGCCTGATGGCTGCAGGATCTACTTATTTAACAATTATTGCAGTAATTCCATTTATTGCTTTTGGAGCACTTGGAGTAGGAGACAGATTCTTATTCGGCGGTACCAGCTTGCTAATTATGGTTGGTGTTGGTCTTGACACTGTTAAGCAAATTGAAAGTCAATTACAACAAAGAAGCTATGAAGGCTTCATTAAACAAAATCCCACAATTTAATTAAATGCGCCTATTAATCATGGGCCCACCAGGTGCGGGCAAAGGCACACAAGCGGTAAGTATTTCAAAAACATTTAACATTCCTCATATTTCTACAGGAGATATTTTCCGAGAAAATATGAAGAAAGAAACCCCCCTTGGATTGGAAGCTAAAGCTTTTTATGATCAAGGTCTCTATGTTCCAGATGAAGTAACTAACAGAATTGTGGAAGACAGATTAACTTGGGATGATGCCAAAAATGGTTTCCTACTTGATGGCTATCCCAGAACTATTGATCAGGTGAATTTCTTGGATCAAATTCTTGGTAAGAATTCTCAAAAAATAGAGAAAGTCTTAGAAATAACAATTGATATTCCAGTTGTGGTGGGAAGACTACTTAAGCGTTCCCAAGAACAGGGAAGAATTGATGACACTAAAGAAGTAATCACTAAAAGATTAGATGTTTACGCTTCTTCAACAGCACCACTGTTAGCTGAATACCAAAAACGGGGAATCTTACAAAAAGTTGATGGAATGGGTTCAGTTAGTGAAGTTGAAGAAAAGATTAAATCAGCTTTAGCTAGTTAGTTTTTCCACGCAATAGGGATTTGCACTTCATTTCTTTTGAGAAATGATGGTTTAAATGGTGGATCAAAACGGGCACTTCGCCAATTATTATCAAAACCGATTTCAGGAATTGACTCTCTAAGAAGCGCATTTTTTAATAGTTTTATATTTTTCTCTAATTTTTCTTGCGAGTAATTGCCTGTGAATTTTAAACAAGCGTAGAAAGATTGAGGAAGTTGTTTAATTTCTACCTCTGCGTTTTTGGCAATAGGCAAGCTAGAAATATCCGAGCCACTTGGCATGACAAAAGAAATTTTCCATAAATTACTTTTCACCGGAACCTGAAGTACTGGGGCAGTCATAGAAATATTGTTTTGGGAAATGTAATTAAAAAGTGGCCTAAAACCATAGCTTCCTGCAGTACTCATTGAGCCTTCAACATTAACTTCTGCAATGAAGCAAGACTCATAATCTCGAATTTCAAAATCAGAGAATTTCTTAACTACTTTGTATTTCTGTTGCTCTGTCATAACTTTGTGAGAATTTCAGGACCATTTTTGGTGATAGCGATGGTGTTTTCCCAATGACTAGCAAATGATCCTTCACTAGAAACAACTGTCCATTCATCTTCCAGCACATGAACTTTATTGCTACCTAGAACCAACATTGGCTCAATAGCAATTGCCATACCTTCTACTAACTTTGGCCCAGTTCCTGCTTTGCCATAATTTGGCACACTTGGTGCCATGTGCATTTCTGTTCCAATGCCATGACCCACATAATCTTCCAATATTCCAAGATTTATGTCCTGGTGAGATTTAACAAAAGTTTCTATGGCAAAACCAATATCACCAATATGTTTTCCAGGTTGAGCAGCATTTATTCCAACTTGCAGCGCTTCTTTTGTTATATCACTTAATTTTTGGTGCTCAGGCTTTACATTTCCTACCGAAACTGTAATAGCGGCATCTCCATGCCAACCATCAATTATTGCTCCACAATCAATACTTATTAAGTCTCCATCGTTAATAACTCTATTTTCATTTGGAATTCCATGCACAACTTCTTCATTTACTGAAACACAAATCACAGCAGGATAACCGTGATAGCCCAAAAATGAAGGATTAGCTCCTTCCATTTCCATAATTTTTCTAGCGATTAAATCTAATTCAAATGTTGTCATACCAGGTTTAACCTTTGATTCGATCTCTGCCAAACAAAGTGCTACAACTCGTCCGGCTTTTCGCATGATTTCAAATTGTTCGGGTGTTTTCAATTGAATTTGTGATTTATTAAACATTTGACATTAATCTATCGTGAAATCTCTACCAAGGCTCTTCTGGTTCAAGCACTCTCCAGCAATACCAAGCTGCTATTGATCGATAAGGAGAAAATGGGTTACCGAGAGGTTCCATCTGTTTCTCATTAGGCATTTCTTTTAGTCCGTGTGCAATTTGCCATCCTCTGCGTACGGCTAGATCACCAACTGGCCAAATATCAAGTCTGCCCAAGGTGAACATCAAAAACATTTCAGCTGTCCATCTACCAATTCCCCATTGAGAGCTAAGCATTTGTACTGCTTCATCATTTGTTGCATCGGTTAGATCGGCTAGATTAATTTCTTTATTTAGGTGAGCATTAGCTAAACCCTGGATTGTTTTAATTTTAGAGGCTGATAATCCTACCGAGCGTAATTCTTTTTCAGTTCGATTAGAAATTACTCGGGGAGTGATCTTATTGTTGGTTAGCTTTCTTACTCTTTGGGTAATTGTTCCCGCAGCAACCGCAGAGATTTGTTGGGCGATTACAGATCGGACAAGGGATTCAAAATATGAATTTATTGATGGTTCCTGTGGTTTCAAATTACATTTGCCACTTATTTCAACAAAGTGTTTAAGGTGAGGGCATATTGATTTGACTTGCTCAATGCCGTTTCGAAGGTGTGTTGAATGACTAACCATATGATTCCTAATCTATTTGATGTCAAAATAAGGTCATGTTGAAGAACTGGAATTCTCGCTCAATAACTTATCTTTTACTTGCCATAGCAGGATTGGTTGGAACTTGGTATTTTAATTTTTTGGCTATTCAGCAAGGCAGTAACTTTTTTGCAGATTGGTCTAGCACACCAGCGGTTTTATCTGCAACGACAGATTTATTTGTGTTGGCAACAGCAGCCAGTGTTTTTATATTCTTTGAAGGCAGAAGGCTTAAAATAAAGTACTGGTGGCTATTTATTTTAGGTTCTTTTATCACCGCAATTGCGTTTACCTTCCCACTATTTTTAGCAATAAGGGAAAGAAAAATACGTATTAAAGCTTAATAAGCGTAGGACTTAACTCTTTGTAGTAATGGAATCTTTACGCTTAAGACGGTTTCATCATCTTTACCTACAAGTTCAAATTTTAAACCAAGATCCTCGAACATGGAAAATCCAACTCCGGGAACAGAATTATCCTCATCACTAAGTTTTCCGTTATTGGAAATGACTAGCGATAATTCATCATTATCTAGATCAACAGAGGCACCGATTCTCACACTTGTTGCTTTTGAGTGCCTTAATGCATTTGAAATTGACTCAGAGATTATCTCCTCAACAGCGCTTCGTAGCCATCTATTATTTTCAAGAAACTGTTGAGAAGACTCATCAATTGTTATCCCTATATCAACCAACTGTAACCAGTTTTTCTTTAAGTTTTCTAAGATTGTTGGAAGTGGATAAGTTTCACTTTCTTTCCAAAGCACTAACATTTCAAGATCTTTAACAGCATCTTCACTGATTTTACCCAGTTCCGACGCAAGCTCTTCTTTAATTGCTGATGGAATGATTTCAGAATTTACGTCTTTCAGCCTATTTTCAATCAGTAATGTCGCAGCAGTAATTTTGCCTTGAATTCTTCCATGAATTGTATTCAAGAACATTTTTTGAATTTTTCTAACTGATTCAATCGATTCTCCGGTTTGGCTTCTAAGTTTCTCAATATCCCTAAGTAATCTTTTTTGTAATTCTCCATTTTCGCCTGTTAAGGCATAGACCAATCCAATGAAGACCATCATTACTAATGACCAAAGAGGCAGAAGGTAAGTCCAAAGTGGAAATGGAGTATCAGCAAAGCCGGCAGTTCTCCACAGAATAATGAATTGCAAGAGGAATCCATAAATCAAATAAACAATCTGAATAGAAAAAATCTGAGTCTTGTAATGAAACTTATATAATTTTGGTCTGAGATATTTTTGTGCTGGAAAGAAAATAAGAGAAGCTAATAAACTGAGAAAGTAAATTTCAAAAGCAAGTCCAATACCAAATCTAGTTATAAGGATAAAATTTATAACAGGAAAAGGAAGCCAAGTTGCTGTGGGGTAGAAGTCCCAATTTTTTGTCAAGTTCAGAACTTTAAATGATGTCAGCGAAGGAGTAGAAGTTATCAAGAGATTCTGATTTTGATTCAGCAAATCCCTTCCTTGCTGATATTTGATAAAACTGATGGTTTTAATAAGAATTTGATTCCAATCTTTTAGTGACTGGGAGAAATTAATCATTTCCGCTTTGGTTATTTTCTCCTTATTGAGAATATTGGAAAGAATCTCCTCAACTTTTTTGATTGCTGGAAGAACTTGCAAATTAATTGATTTGAGTAAATCATTTTGAAAATCAATTAGGTTTTGAGCCCAATATTTCTGAACTTCTTGAGCCTTTTCATACTCGTAATCTAATGATTTTAACTCATTAACTTTTCTACTTATAGATTCTAAAATCAGCGTCAAAGTAGTTAAAACAATTACAGTAAAAGGTACCGCAGGCATTCTTATTAATAGATCTTCATTTGTTTTAGCAAAATAGTCTGAGAAAAAATCAGCTGAAACGATTCTCACAACACCGAAAAGGAAAAGAACTAAAAATACTCGCCATAGAGAAACTGTCTCAGTTTCTTTTCTTCTTAAAAGTGTCAGGTTTGCAACAAAGAAAACAAGTCCGCAACAAATGTGAACCAAAATAGATAGCAGCAAGATGTCTGCAGGACTAGAGAAATTTCGACTGGCTTCCCAGGTCAAAGTGGTTATGAAAGCGAAGGGAAAGAATAAAACCCAAGAGGTCCAGGAACCTACCCAGTGACTGCCAAGCCTTTGCCTAAAGTTTGTCCGGTTGCGCGTATTTGAAGCCATTTCACTTCACATTAATTTTGGAAGATTTCCATAACTTAACAGCTTCTACTCTTAAATTTCTAGAATCACTTACCTTTAAATTTAGTGCTTCATAAGTTCTATTAACAAGTGCCTCAACAGCTCTTAAGGTAGTGCCTCTTTTTTCGGCTATTGCTTGATTAGACAAACCTTGGGCAATTAATTGAAGTAGTTCGGCTTGTGTTTTACTAACAAAAATTTCATTTTCATTTTTTGAAGAATGACTTTTGATTGACTTTTTATCGCTGATTACGTTTCGAAGAATTTCTTCAAATGTGTTTATTGCATCAATTTCTGATTTTATTATATATCTAATATTGGGAGGCAATTGTTTAAAGCTTGCATCAACCAAAAGAGGGGATCGGTGTGCAGTAAGTACCACTAGATCAATTTCAGGGTGATCTTTGTGGATTTTGTTTATCAGATCAAGCCCAGTGGGACCTTCCCCCAAATCAAGATCAGTAATTACTAAATTTGGTTTGGATTTCTTGATAAAAATTAATGCATCGTTAACATTTGTTACAGAGTTGCAATTATGACCAAGCTTAGAAATCATTTCAGAAACAATATTTTTGGTGAAGGTCTCATCTTCAACTACGAGCACGTCTAAAGATTTTTCAATCACAGCCATTGTTTCAAATCCTATAAGTTGTTTTTACGTTGCAAGTTCACAAAAGCATACCAACCTGGTAAAACTGGCAGCCAGAAAGTAACAACTCTATAAAGCAGTACGGCGGATAACGCAGTTCCAGAAGGAACACCTGCAGCAGTTAAACCTGCAACTAATGCAGCTTCAACTGCACCTATACCTCCAGGGGTTGGTGCTGCTTGACCAATTGTTGCTCCAGCTAGATAAACAAATGCCGCTGTGGCAATTGAAATGTCACTTCCAAAAGCATTTAATGCTGCATAGAAAGAAAGAATGTAAGAGAAATTTAATACAAGTGATGAAGCAATACTAGAAAGTAGTCTTTGAGGTTGTTGCACAATTATGGCTAAGGTGGGTCCAATCTGATCAATTAAAGGCCTTGCCTTATTTATTAACCAGTTTCTAAATGCTGCTATTGAAAACATAATAATTACAATTGCAAAAACTATAACGACGATTACCAAAGTAAATCTTGGTGGTCTAAACGAAAAGTCAGTTTGGGTGCCAGCAATAACGCCAAAAATTACCAACAGAATTATGTGAATAAAAAATATAACGACTTGGGATACTCCTACAGCTGTTGCCGCCGCAGGACCTGGGACACCAGACTTGTTTAAAAATCTGATGTTTACTGCAACTGACCCAAGTGTTGGCGGAGTCACCAAAGTAGCAAAAGATGCGGCAAGTTGAGCTTGTAAAGTTTTAAACCAATTTATCTTTGTTGTGATGAAAGCAAGTAAGAGTGAAGTTGAGGCAAAGTAGGTAAATACAGAACCAGCCAAAGCTATTCCTGCCCAATTCCACTGAGCTGTTTGAATTAAGTCGGCAATATCAATTTGGCTAAATTGTGGAACCAGAACGTAAAGCGCAATAACTGAAACACTTGCCAGCAAGATATTTCGCCAATTTATTCTTTGGAAAGAAATTGGTTGAATATCGGCACTTGGAGCTAATGCACCTAGACTTTTTCTTAAATCCTTCAATAATTCCTTATCATTTTTTAGGTATTGCCTAGTTTTTCTACTCATAGCAATACTTTGAATTGCAGGGATATTTCTTATGAGCTCTTTAGTTGTAAATAATTTCTTTGCAATTTCAACTGTTACAGAAACTGATGAAGATCTTGCTGCAGTAACCAGAGCTTCTGCTAGGTCAACTCGTTGCTGCAACTCAGTTGCGGCAACTGTTCCAGAATGAACACTCGTTAAAGCAATATCCCCAGATTGGGTAACAAAGATATTTTCTGAAGATAATGATCTATGAGCAATATCTGCATCATGTATGGTTTTAACATCAGACAAAAACTTTTCTATTTGTTCCGACGTTATTCGTATTTTTCTTTCATTTATGTCAGCAAAAGAAGATCCGCTTAAGTTTTCTAGTGCAATAAATATTGAGTCAGGTTCAATTTCTCGCACTAGTTCAACTTCAGGAACCCTAACTCCGGTTGCTGAAATTGCGTAAGTTAATAGCGCTGTTCTTTCAACTCTTCGCCTAATGCTCATGCCTCTAAAGTCACCCGAAGTTTTTACATTCAGTCCACGCCACCAAGATCCCAGAACACCTGAGCCTTGCAATTCCCAGTCAAAGACCCAAACATTTATCTGTGATCCCGTTTTTAATAGTGCTCGATAAATTCGACCTTCAGAAGTTTCAAGAGATAGTTCCATTTTTTCTATAGTTAATCCGCCAGAATTTAATGCATCAGCAATCTTTTCAACTGATGCTCTATTAATCGGAGTGCCAACTAAATAACGAACAGCTAAGCCAATAGACCAGCCCAGCAATATATTAACTACTTGAGTAATTATCGTTGTTTGTCCTGCAACTAATGAAGCAAATGACAAAGCAACGACAGAGATTGTTGCTAACACTCCAAGTTTTCCTCGATCAAAAACTCGAGCGATTACTAAAAATGAAATTAGTCCGGCAATAAGTGGATCAAGGGGTGAAACACCTTCTGTTTTAATGCCGCCAGTCAAAGCCAATATTAATCTTGGTGAATTTGTTTGAACAATTAAAATTGAAATAGCAACTAAAGTTAAGACAGAAAGACCTGCTGCAAGTAGTGCATCAACGAGTTGCCTTGCTCTATTGCGGGTAATTAAAGAGATTGCGACTAAAACCGGAATAATAATTATTGAAGTTGCACCAATAGTGTTGAGAATAAAAAGCACAAAGCTTGGTAACACTCGTCCTGCTGTATTTAGATCAGCATCTATTCCTGCGGTTGTTTGGGCCGCAAAGGTTCCAATCACCGTCACCAAAACCGTTATGGCAAGTGAGATTAGAAGAGTTACTAAATCCCTGGGTCTTCGAGCAGCCCGGCGGGAAGCATTATTCATAGAAATAGTCATCACTCCTATCGTCCCATTACCTCACATTTTTTACCTGACCAGACACTTGTCGTAGGTCAATGGTGAAGTAGTCACATGGCAATAAATGCGATACCTGAAATCTCGTTAGAAAAGACGGCTCTGCCCTTTATTGAGCAACCAATATTTGATGCTGCTCAACAAGAAGTGATTGATCATGAACAAGGATTTTGCTTGGTTACAGGTCGTGCTGGAACTGGCAAGACGAAGGTTTTAGCCGAAGCAGTTGTTAACAAAATAAAAAATGGAACTGCATCTGACAAAATAATTATCTTTTGTTATTCAAGACATTCAGCAAGAGATATGCGCAAATATTTAGCAAGACGCTTACCAGGTTTTTCTGTTCCTCAAGTTGCAACTTTTCATTCTTTTACACATTCAGTGATGCAAGCAGCTTATAACCAAGGAACAGTGGTTGAAGATTACTCATTTTCTCCATTGAGATTACTTTCTGGACCTGAGCAAGAAGTCATGATAAATGAATTGATTAAAGGAACAATTGAAGACGGATCTATTAATTGGCCACCTAATTTAATAAGTGCTTTAAGAACAAAAGGATTTGTTAGGCAAGTAAGAAATCTATTAGCTCGCATGAGATCACTGGGAATGGATCCGGAGCAATTAATTGAAACAGGAATTAAACATGACAATGAAAACTGGATAGCACTTGGTCACTTTGCTGAAATGTATCTAGATAATTTGGATGCATCTGAAACAACTGATTACGGTGAATTAGTTCACCGCGTTAATTTACTCCTTGTTCGATTAAAAAGTTTAGAAGAGATAGGAATAAAGTTTACCCATTTCTTTGTTGACGAATATCAAGACATTGACCCAGCTCAAGTTAGATTACTTAAATCCCTTGTCAGGCCAAATAAGTTTTTAATTGCTACGGGTGATAAATCTCAAAGTATCTACCAATTCAGAGGCGCAGATTTTGAAGCTATTGATAGATTTAGTCAAGATTTTGGTCAGATTAAACAGATTGAGTTAATAAACAATTATCGACAGGTAAGTCCAATTGATATAGAAGTAAACACATACGATTCAACAAATGCTCAAAGTTTTCATATTGCAAATGAAATAAGAAGATTTAAGCAACAAAACTTTGATGCTAATTGGTCTGATGTTTTGATAATTGTTAGAAATGCAAGTTCAATTAATTCCATAAGTAGAGCCTTAACTAATTATGCAATTCCTGTAAGTGTTCAGGCAGATGATTTGCCGTTGGCAAAAGATCCAGCAGCGCGAGTATTACTTGATTGTTTAGGGATTGCCGGACAATTAGCTTTAGGTAACCTTGAACCAAGCAATAGTGAGGTAATCAGAGATTTACTTCGCGGACCATTAATTAATGCTTCACCTTTTGAATTAAGAGAAACGGCTCGCTTACTTAGGAAAAGATCTCGGGAAAATAATGAACACCCCCTTACTTCGGACCAGGCTTTATACAAAGCAGTAATTGATCCAAAGTATTTAGTTGAAATTCCTAGCGAAGTCTCCCAAGGGGTAAGAAGACTTGGGGCATTACTTGCTAGTGCTAGTGAATTAATAGTTAAAAAAGTTCGAATTGAAATAGTGATGTGGAACATTTGGAATTTAGAGATAAATGAATACAACACAAAACTTTTTGATGTTGAAAAAACTTCCTATAAATGGAGTAAAACTTTAAGAGAAAATGCACTACGGGGAGGAATTGAAGGGAGAAAAGCCGATAAAGACCTTGACTCAATTCTTGCCCTTTTTGATGCGGCCTCGCGCGATGATGAAAGAACTCTTGGCACAAGAGGTGTTTTAAACTTCCTAAACGATTTAGGAATGCAAGCATTTCAAGCAGAAACTCTGGCACAAAAACCAATTGAAGATGACCGAGTTCAAATTGTTACCGCCCACAAATCAAAAGGGTTACAAGCAAAGTTTGTCTTGATTCCTGATGTGCAGGCAGATATCTGGCCTTCATCTCGTCTAAGAAATAATTTGTTAGAAGTTGAAAGATTGGGTTATGAAACAGTTGTCAGGTCTCCAAGTAGAAATGAAATTATTGCTGAAGATATAAGACTTTTTGAAGTTGCCAAATCAAGAGCTAGTCAAAGACTCTTTATATCAGCTATAAAAAGTGATTTTGCCGATCATGGTGAACCATCAGGTTTGCTGCATAAAATAAATTCTGGAAACATAAATCATGTTTCTGGATTTCCCCATAAACCATTATCTTTAAACGCAGTTGTTTCTGAAATCAGAAAAAGTGCTCAAGAAGATACATACAGTGTTGATTTTAAAAAAGCAGTTGCTAAAAGATTAAATAAGTTGGCCACCACCAAGGATGTTTTTGATAGAGAAATAAGTAGAGCAGCAGATCCAGAAAATTGGTGGGCCACATTTAAACCTGGTTCAACTCAAAACAAATTAGCCCCAGATGATCAGCCAGTTAC
>Ga0208231_1000181_pt1 | contig 18361 bp, 21 predicted proteins | sample LakMenEpi15Jun12_FD_150702 | JGI IMG/M metagenome (GOLD analysis project Ga0208231, IMG submission 150702) | Freshwater microbial communities from Lake Mendota, WI - 15JUN2012 deep hole epilimnion (SPAdes) | ecosystem: Environmental > Aquatic > Freshwater > Lentic | place: Lake Mendota, Madison...
GTGGTGGTGGTGGTGCAGGAAACGACAGCAGTGGTGGAGGTCATGGTGGAGTTACTGCAGGGAAAAAAGCAAACGGACCAGAGGGGGGATTTGGTGGAAATCAAACACAGGGTGGTTGTGGTGGATGTGGTGCCCAAAGTGGAATAGTATCTAGTGGTGGACGTGGATCTAATGTTGGTGGTGGTGGCGGTGGTGGTGGATTTAGAGGTGGTGGAGGTGGAGGAAAAACGGGATTTGGTGGGGGCGGTGGAAGCAGTATTATAGATCCTTTGGCAAGGTCGGGAAATGATAATGGTCCACCAAATATGTGTGATCCTATGTATTGGACCACTGATGTTTCAAGCATTGGGGGGTTGGAGCAAATAAATGGAGTGGTGGGTTATGTTCCTAAAAATAATTCAGAAAATGGAATGCCCGGAAAAATTGCCATTCAATTTGCTGCATTACGGTGTCCCTGCAATGAATCACTTTCAGAGATTCCAGAGAAAACCTATATTTGTTTGACTGATGAGCAGGCTGGATATATCTGTGATAAAATAAACAATTGTTGCGGAACATGTGGTTCATGTGGTGCATCTGGTTATTATCCGTGTGGTGGATCGTCTTTAATTGGATTTGATACAGTTATAGATGGAAGGGGTACAACGGGAGCAGTAAATAGAGGTAGTTCGGGTCCTGCAAAAGACTTTCCAATCGGTGGAGGGTGTGGTGGTGCTTGGGTTGGGGCATTTGTTTGTACTGGTGTCTGTGGATCTTGTGGTCCTTCTGGTTTTACTTTACCAAACGAAACACCAACAGGAGAAGTTCAAGAAGTAAAATACAGAACATTTAAGTATGACGGAGAATTGTATTATCTTTCTTATCAGTGTGGTGTTTTGTGTGATCCCGACTACTTGGTTCCCGAGGATGCAGTATTTACAGATATTGGTTGCAGACCTTATGCGGATTGTTGCAAAGGTTTGTATGCTCTGCCTATATGCGAAATTACAAATGAAGATGACAAAATAATTAATTGCTTTAACGTAAACAATTGTCCTTGCCAACCTGTTCAAATTTGTCCCGAACCATTTATTTCTTGTCAAAATCCAGATGATTATCCAGACATATTCTATACAAAGAAAGACAATTGGTACTACTTAGTTTGGAAAACTTCTTTATGGGAACCCTTTGGTGATCAATTTTATAATAGAGGTTCAATAGGAGAAGTCATATTAGAAAATCCATGTGATGCTTGTTCTAATCCATTTGGTGATGGACCACAAAACAATGATTGTGAAAATCAAGAAGGTGGAACAAATCCGGGAAATAATACTGGTGGCCAAGGAAACCCTTCAAATTGTTGTGTGGAAGTTCGTGAATTTTGGAGTGGAACATCACCCTACAGAGCTAATGTGAATGTAAGCATTTCTTTTAATGGTAGATTACCATTTGACATTGGTTGCAACAAAATTGAAACATGTGAGTGTAATTTTGATGGATCATATAGTGATAGCGCTTCCTATAATGTAACTTATATCGATCCTAATACTGGAACATATACAGAATCCAGAGATAGTGGAAATTGCGAATTACCACCAGTACCGGGATGTTTTAATCCACCATTTACACCAGGTTCTCCGACTTATTTTTTATATTCTGTATTCCCAATAGATAATTTTGGAACATATCCAAGATTTAACAATGAAATATTAAATACTTCTATTGCTGGCTCTGGGTGGGCAGAGGGTTGCTTTGACTATAACGCTTCATGTGGAATTGTACCCGATATAACAGGAATACCTGATGCTTCAGCAATAAATGAAAGAACATTTAAAGATCCCGGTTATTCTATTGTCGCTGAATGTGTTGTAGTTGATTCAGATAATCCTGATTGTGTCCCATATAGTTCAGTTCCAGCAGCATATATACCAGTTTACAGAGAATATGGAGACTTTGGACCTGGTTGTGAAAATGATACTGGTGAACCTTCAGTTGAAGGACCAAGAATTATTGCCGCAGGGTGTCGTTTAAGTACCTATGTCCAAAAACTTAATCAATATTCTGGTGGTAAGTATGTTGCCACTCAATTAGGACCAGACAGTTATTGGATTGGTGGAAAACGAAGTTTAGATAATAATATTCCCGGTGATGTTTTTAATTCTGTAGAATATAATACAACTTTTAGAACAGAAGGAAATAAAATTATTCAAAGAGATGAAATGATAGTGTACTTTAGTTCCATATTACATTCTATAACAGTATATTATCAAGGAAAACCTTTATCAAAATGTTGTGTAGAGCAACCATGTATGGCTTGGGGACAAAGTGGATGTGGTTTGGCTCGTCCACTAGAATATGCATGCGATCCTGTTCCAGGTCCATGTGAAGTTATTGAAAGAAATGTGGTTAGAACTTGGAGAACGTTACAACAATTTGAGGAAAATCCAAATGTAACTATGGTAAATCCAAGATGTTGGATCTGTACGGATGGATTTATTTGCCCAGAAATGTATGATGATTACGATGGTTCACAAACTTGCACAATAACATTAACGTGAGAATTATATGAAAGATGATTTATTTTTAAATGAGCGTTATGATTGCAACAACAATCGTATTTTTAAAAGAAAAATAAACTGTATCCATTGGAGTCAAGAATCATCTGGTTGTTCGGTTTCTTGTTCTTTAAAAAATATGAATCCAAAGGAGTTGGATTGTTATCAATGCACCGAAAGAAGCAAAATACCAAATGCACAACTACCTCAACAAATAACAATAGAAAATACAAAAAAATACATAAAAGCTGAAACATCACAAATGTTTCAAGGAAAAGTTAGTGATGAGGTTTTTGAAAAAAGAAAACAAATATGCATGTCTTGTGACAAAAGACAAAATATAAATCCAGAAACAGAATCAATTGGTTGGTGCAATGCGTGTGGTTGTGGTTGGAAAACTCGGGCTACTTTATCGCAAAAACTATACATACCAACGATTTCATGTCCATTGAAAAAATTTGGTCCAGAATTGGGTTCAGGATTTAACCTAAAATCTGCTGCTGAAAGCATTTCGGGAATAGTTACATCTCTTAAAGAAACATTAAATTCAAATGATAAATAATTTTAAAGGTATATAAAATGTCTTGTATTAAAGTACTAATGAACTTCCAAAACGAAATCAAACTCCATCATTGGGGTACGCCTTCTTATGCCGAGCATATGGCTCTCGGTCAACTATATGAAGCCTTGGATCCAATGATTGACAACTTTGCCGAGACTTATTTTGGTGTTCATGGAAAAGACGATATTAAGGAAGTCACGGATTTGCGTCTGAACGGACCGTCCAGAATCTCTACAAACTCCGTATTAAATTCGTTTGAAGATTATCTAAACCAAGAACTTCCCAAAGAAACCAACCATTCCTCGTTGTTAAATATTAAGGACGAGATGCTTGCGTTGGTACAAAAGACCAAGTATCTCCTCACACTGTCGTAAGGAGACAATTATGAAAATCCCTGAGCTAGTTTACGAAGTAAGAAACTTGGCTCGCAAAGAAGAAGATCCTGTAAAGCGGGATCTTTTTTATCAATGCGCCAAGTCATTGGAGATTCTTGGGAACATCGCAAAGATTGCAGATCTTGCTGTAGCAGAACACAATGCTGCAGAAGCACCAGCACAAAATAGAGATGATGAAGTTAAGTGGTGTATTGACGATGTGACACTAAAAATGCTTGATGAACATTTGGATGCCTTGGTTCACTACAAGTTTTTGGCTGAAGATGACAGATGGCCTTACGGTGATCAACCATTCAAAAAGTTTGTGTCAAAGTATTTGAAGTCTCAAATAGTGAATGATTCCAACATAGAATAAATCTTTGGTGGAATGCTTCTGTGACTCAAGACTGCCATCGATGATGGCATTACTTTGAGCACCAAAGGACTTCTATAAGGACTCTTCTTGTAGGCGTAGAACTTCCGAGTCTTTTCCATCAAGAAGTGGCTGTAGATATAGCAGTTGGCTCTCTTGGCATAGAGTTTGGTATCTATTTCAAGATTGAACTTTTTGATCATTCGAATTGCTCGTTTTTCACAATCACGTTCCATAGAACGAACTATGAAAAATGCCTTGCGAAGTTTTTCTTGATCAAAGTTTTGACCAGAAAACCACGCATCCACCATCAAAATTGCTTTGTCGGATTTTATGTAAATTTTTGAATTGCTTATATATTGCAAAAAGTGGCAATATTCATGGACCAAAGTTTCCAAAAAATTTGTTCCATGTTTTGCAATTTTGATGACTTTTTCTTTATCTGAAAAATAACCTTCGCAACGGTAGCCACCACAATTTAACAATTTTCCACGACCTATTACCAGCCGCATGCCGTACTGTGCCAGATGATCTTTCACATGACTGACAAACTGATGGTTCCTAGTGTTCATAGGTGACTCCTCAGTCCATATTATTTAGGGAATTCCTTGACAGTCAAGGATTAGGGTGTATAGTTTAGCAACTTCTTAAGAAAGGAAAGTTTTATGGAAATTACTACAGTTGATCGTCCGACGAAGATTCAGAGAGTGTTTGATTTTATGCGTTCCGGTTCGCCTCTTACGGCTGGCGTGGCTCGTAAGCGCTTCCGTGTGCAGAACATGCGTGCAACGATGCATGATCTCCGTGAGGCATTTGACCGCTTCGACATGAACTACACCGTGATCCGAGAGGTCCGCAATGGCCGCTCCTATTACCGTGTGATGCGAAACAGAACTCGCTAAATTTTTGATAGTAGTTGTTGGACTAAAAAACCCCGATTGCTCGGGGTTTTTTATTTTAAATATTGAATACCATGGTAAGAGTTGTAAATCCTACTAATTTACAATAAAGTGTTCTGGGAACATCTTGATTATTTTTGATCAATACATAAGATTGATCGTATCCAGGTTTACCTGATATATACATGCTTGTAGTAAGAGGAATGGTATAGTTTGGATCGATATAAATTTGAAAATCCCACCCCTGCAATGATGCATGGCTCAAATCTATTTTGAGACCGACTGAAACAGAAAAAGAAAGTCTTGAGGCGCTTTGTGGAGTTCCAGTTAAGAGTCTTTGTGTAAAGACTCCGTAAGAAGTTGTTGGTATTATACTTGTAGCGACATTTCTTGATATTTGATTGATAAACAAAAATACGTTATTATCAAATAATAAATTTGACTGAACTCCATCTGTAGAAATATTTTCTCCATAAATGTCATTCGGACAAGTTTCACATTGTACCCAGTAACCAGAGTAAGTAGAACCTAAAATTTGTTTTCTTAAAAAAGTTTGATAATAATTTTGATTTTCATAACATTCTATTAATTTATTTGATTCATCATGAATTCTGTAGATACCCAAAACATTTTCGGGTTGTTGTATTTCTTCTACACTTGATGAACCACGAATATAATGTTTAATCAAAGTTGTATTATTAATCAATGATTGTGATGTAATACCACTTAAGATATACAATAATTCTTGTTCATCTTTTAATGTAACTGTTCCCGAAACCTGCAATCTTCCATAGTTAATTCCCGTAGCTCCAGAAAAATCTATGTATTCCTCAAAGCCCAAATCATTGCCCAAGATTCCCATGGTTTTAAAACTTGTATGAGTTACATTTGGTAGACTATTTAAAATATAATTTGCTGTGTATCCCGTTGTGTTGATAAATGTATATTGTGGTGATTTTAAAAAGTTTTCTTTGTCAAAAAAATTATAATTTGTTCCGGGTGTCATTCCAGAAACAATATTTGCAATTACAATTTTTCCATTGTTTAGTGTGCTTTGAAAAGTTAACGTTCCACCTAGATTAAATTTATTATCTGTTTTTGGATCAAAATAATTTGTATCTTGAAAATAAAATGTATTTCCTACTGCAATTTTTCCAAAGGTTCTTTTTAAATAAACAACATCAGAAGTGTCATATGAATGTGAATAATCCAAATAACAGGTTTGACCATTGATTAAAATGTTTGGAGAAGACTGAATCCAACCTTTTGTAAAAATTGGATCATAAGTGTTGCCTTCAACAATGAGGCCATAATTTTTATATGTTCTTACATTGTTAAGGGTATTATTAAAAGGCATTTCACGAAGCCATGTAAGTTATTGTTTGTGTTCCGCTTGCAGCAACCATGTAGAAGTTATTTGTATTGGTTATTGACACGAATACTTGGTCGCCCGGATCCAAAGCAATTCCGTTAGCAATGAGTGCTGAAGATGTGGCGGTATTTCCAAGATAGACAAAATCTGTATTTGTTGAAAGTGCTTTGAAATTAATTCCACTTTGGCAAGTAAATCCAGATGAATCAATTTGTTGAGGAGTTGAAAAAACTGAAGAAACTCTACCAGTCTTTATTGTTGTAGGTCTTGCTGCCCCAACAGTTGAAAGATTAGTATTCAATGCCCCGATTGCGGCGCATATTCCTGAAAGACTAGAAAGAATATTTGTGTCGTTGACTGTAACAGTATTTTGAACTTGTACTCGGACATTATCACCACCGCTCATCCCTTGAACACGCAGACCATTATTTGGAGAGTCGTTTGTTACACCAACAGTTGGATTTACTGTTACATTAATTGTTGCACCAATTATATTGGTATAAAAAGGATTACTTACAGTTCCTTTTTCTGTTCCAGTTGAATCTACAAAATTAGCATAAACATAGGTTATGCCATTTGGACCCCAAACAGAAATAGAATCCTTGGTTCTTGATAGCGGTGTTCCGCCAGTAATTTCTACTTGATAACCACTAAAGGTTCTTACATAAACAGGGGCTGTGGTGATTCCTGTGGCATATACGGTACCACTTACAGCAACGGGAGTTCCACCGGGAATGCCCTGTACGGCCCCACAGAAGCCCACCAGATTGGCTGTGATGCCTCCTGCAATGACATTGACCGGAAGACCGTTGGAGTTGCTTACGATAGAAACAGAGCCTGTAGGCCCATATGCCAACTTCATGTATTGGAAGTGAGAGGTTGCCCCAGAGAACACAATTGCGTCTGTTGCTACATTGAAGGTGTTTCCACCTGATTCAATTAATACGTTTGGGTCTGAGTCAAATGCCATTTTTATTCCTTAGAGTGGTATAAATAGTTCTAGAATATTTAGATGGATTCAATTATTGCTTTTTTATTAATTCGACATATAGTATAAACATGTATATAGACGACACAGCAAAGGAAAAATTTTCAAACAAGGTGATAGAGCGAACTTTAAGCACCAATCTGTCGTTTATGGATTGTGTACTTGAACTGGCAGATGAAATGAGTCTTGATCCTATTGCTGCTGGTAAACTTTTGACAAAGCCTCTTGTTGAGAAGATTGAACAGGAAGCCAAAAATTTACATCTATTGAAAAAGAACAAAAACAAGAAACTTCCAGTTGACTGACCTGAAGTTGCTTGTATAATCTGTCAGTCATTTAGGCCAAGGTAGATCCTTGGGGAAAGAACAGTATGGGAAATTTTTCAGATTTTAAAAAGAAGAGTAAGAATTCGGTCGCACAACTTTCTGAGCGTTTGGAGAAGATGAACGCAAAGGAGAGTTACAAGGATGAACGGATTTGGAAGCCGGGAATCGACAAGGCTGGAAACGGATACGCAGTTATCCGGTTTCTTCCGGAAGTCGAAGGAGAGGAAACTCCCTTTGTGGCTGTCTACAGTCATACCTTTAAGGGCAAGGGTGGGTGGTTCTACGAGAACTGCCCTACTACGATTGGCGAGAAATGCCCAGTCTGTGCCGCAAACACAGAACTGTGGAACAGTGGCATCGAAGACGACAAGAACATTGCTCGTCAGAGAAAGCGCAAGTTGACCTATATTTCCAATATCTTGGTCGTTGAGGATCCTGCAAACCCTGAGAACAAGGGCAAGGTCTTCCTCTACCAGTATGGAACGAAGATCTTCCAGAAGATTCAGAGCCTCGCTCATCCTGAGTTTCAGGACGAGGTTGCAGTTGATCCGTTTAACTTCTGGACAGGTGCGGATTTTAAGATCAAGATCCGTAATGTCGGTGGGTATGTAAACTATGATCGCAGCGAGTTTGCAACCCCAGCACCACTTCTCGGTGGTGATGACAAAAAGCTTGAGGAGCTATGGAAGAAGCAATATCCCCTCAAGCCGTTTGTGGACAAGAGCCAGTTCAAGAGCTTTGACGAACTGAACGCTCGGTTCAAGAAGTCTGTCGGTGACGATATTCGCGCTCAGTTTACTGAGTCCAAGAGCATCGAAGACGATGTGGAGGAATCTTCAGTTGTGGAAAATATTGAAGAGAAAGATCCTCTGCAGTACTTCTCCGAAATGGAGAACGATTGAAAAAGGCCCCCGAAAGGGGGCTTTTTTTATTTAAGCCCAGTGTGGGGGCATGCTCATTCTGTCTCTACGAGCATAAAAGATAAGATTGGTTGGTTCCGTGGTTGGTCTTTCTTCAAACTCATCTTTTTGACGAGATGGAAGCCAATTATTTTTTACATTGTTGTAAAGATCCTGAAACCCACCACGCATTTCCGTCATCTGCTCTTCCAAGTATTCTGCTTTTTCATAAGCAGCCTCGGCATCCATCTTTACATTAAAATCCAAAGCAGCGGTTTCTGATCTCTGTGCTTTGACATTTTCCTCAACATCTATTTCTGTGGCCTGAAGAAGAATTCTTGGGGGGAGTTCCAGCGATGGTTGCAAATTTATAAATTCAGACGGATTCAGCAAGTCCTCCTGTATTGAAGGAGAAATTGCTTGAGTCTCTGCTTGGACATCTAATGAGAATTTATTTTCTTCGTTCATAGGTTAAAGTAGTTTATTCCGTTGTGCGAATTCATGGAACTCTGTTTTTTCTTTTCTTGATATTCAGCGATTAATTGTAAGTAGATGTCCCTTTCCCAGCACTTCATGTTTTCTATGTCTTCCAACGACCAAGAAAAGTTGTTTATCATGGTAAAGTTTGTGTTGAAATAATCCCTCAAATCAAAAAACTTTACCGATAAGTAAAAAAATTCAGTAAACCACTGACCTCCTTTTCTTCATTTGAAAGTTGAATTTTTACAAAAAGTTCTGGTTGTTTTTTCAAGAAAGAATTTATTTTGTTTAAAACAGACAAAGGCATGTTGTCAATTGCTTGCTGGATTTCCTCAGTGACAAATTTGTTTATTTTGTAGATTTCTTTTTCTACTATAATTTTTTCAATGCATGCCTTTTGAAGTTCTTCTTTGTCCAACGATGGGAGTCGAAGAATATCCTTGATCGTGGGTGTTTGAAGAATAAGAGTAAGTTTGCCAGACACTCGTACTTCTTCTTCGCCTATTTGATTGCGTGGTTCTATGTTTGCGATGTTGACTTGAACTTTTTCATCGTTGTAAATCAAGTTTAAGATTTCATCAACGCTCTTGGCTCGTATTTGCAAAAACAAATATTCAGCATCCGCCAGACACAAACTTTCAATGTCGGCTCCTTTTGAATATTGTTTCAACAATTCCACCATGTTTTTTAATGCCAACTTTTTGTTGTCTTCTTGGAGAATGAGCGCTAATGACTTTGCATCCTTTACTTTAAAGGATGTAAAAGAAACATTTTGCTTTGAAAATGGCAATTGAGTTTCATACGAAGGCAATAAAGATTCAATCTGTTCAACAATATTCATAAAATTCCTTTAACTAATTGTAAATTCTCTGTAGTTCATCAAAACTTGATAAAGCAAATATTCGTTTGGTCTTGCCATTTCCAAAGTAAAGGGCAGGTTTTCCAAAGGATATACTTCATAAAATTTAAAAGTTCGGTTTGTATTTCCGTTTGGATCCAAAAGTTTAATATGCATTTCCGTTCCATAGATTATGTCGTTGTAATATGAGACACCAAATGGTGCTTGGGCTGAACCAGCAACTCTGCCTCCACTGTAAATCTTATTAAACCACTGATTGAAGAAATCAACAATAAAATTGTCGTTGGTTATGGGCATGCTCAACATGACACCCCCTACAAACTTTTGGTATCTGGGCACAAGTCTTCCGGGACCAAAGCCAGTTAGATTGTCTGCTAGCGTGTCGATGGCTCGGGAGCCCATTGCCACGGCAATGGTCTGAACATCGTCTGGAGCCAATTGTGGCAATCCAGAAGGCAGATTAACAAAGGACACCGAGTAGCGGTTGTTTCTTTGAAGTCCTTTGTGTCTATCAAAAAATGATTTGATGTCGTTGATTGAATTGCTCATTTGGCAAATATCTCTTTTTCTGTAATAAGTTTAAATTCCATGTTGTTTTTATCACAGTATCTCTTGGCAGCTTCCCATTTTGCCGAATTGATAATCCAAGTTATCTTTTCTTTTTTTGATGCATTTTCTTTCAAATAAGTCTGCTTCTTTGGTTTGACTTCAACCATCCAAGTTTTCAATCCCTCAGGATTGTTGAATTGAATGATGAAATCAGGAAAATAATTGTGTTGTTTTTTATCCAAAGGATTTATGTAAGGAACAATTATCTCTTCAAATGACCATTTTACAATATTTTCAGTTAAGTCGCAAAATTTGCAAACATTTCTTTCCCACAATGATCGACAAATAATTTTACTTGAATCACCGACATATTTGTCTTTGTTTGTGGGCGTAAATTTGGTCTTATAAGCCATGCAAATATTTAGGTAATTTTATCTAAATAACAATAGAGATGGCCTACTTCCAACAATACCCTTTGGGTGCTTATGCTGCAGAACAACCACTTTGGTTGAATTTTTATGCTGCTGAATATTCTTTACGAAACATTGATCGTACCAGACCCGGTGTTGTCAACCGTTCGTTTCTTCATTTGAAGTTGCCGATGCCAAAGGAACCGGGCTATCAGTTGCAACACAACTTCGGAGAAAGCAACAACAACCCTGTCGGACCAATTTTGTCAAGAGCAGGAATAGCCAATAGTGGTGGAAATCTTTTGGGTGCTGGTGGTGTCAACATGTTGGCTCGGGTTTTCCAACCAGCAACATTTTTTGCTGAAAGAATGTTTGCAACATCTACCTATAGACGTTTCAGCAATATTGCAGAATACACAATGGTGTCTGAAGCCAGAAAGCAATATTTTTTCCAATATGTGTTTGCTCCAAAATCCGATGCTGAATCCCAAGCCGTAGAGAATATAGTTGGTTCGTTTAGAAAAGCCTCTTATCCAGCAGTAGCAGATGGCCTACCAGAAAGATCTTATCCTCAAAATTTATGGTCTTTATATATTTCAAGGGGAAACGTAGCTCCAACTGTATCTACTTCAGCAAGCGATTTTACACCCGGAAATTTAACAGCAAATTGGTTGGGTGAGCCTTTGGTTTGTGTTTTACAAAGCGTCGTCGTCAAAAAGAATGATGAGGCTGACAGCATTGTTAGATATCTTCCTAATGGAAATTCATCTGTAACACTATTGGGATTATTATTCACAGAATTTGAAACTGGTACATATTTTCCACAATTCAATGCAACATGGTCAAAATCTGAAATATCAACCTTTAGTTTTGGAGCCAGTAGGTGATATATGAAGTATTTTGAGAATCTACCCAAAAAGACATTTGAAAGTACGATAGGAAATTTTTTAATTTCTGATTTTTTTACTTTTTTAGATCCAAATCTTTTAACCGTAACAAAATCAAATATCACAATTGATTCCAAAAAAACCTTATTGGAAGCAGCACATTTAACTTATAATGATCCAAATTCTTTTTGGATATTTGTTTCCTCTAATGAAACAATAAATCCGTTTACGTTGTTGTCAGAAAACTCTGTATTGTTCTTGACGGAAAATGAAGTTAAAACAAGCCTGGAACTCACCAAAAATATCGCTGGAACCACTGCTTATACATTCCCCAAAGGAAGTATTATTCTTCCTTTTAAAGCAAATACGGGTGGTTCTTATTCGTATTCATCTGTTGGTAATTTTGATTTAAATGGACCTCTCTCCATCATTGAGAGCGCTCACTATTATGAAGACCGCATGATTATCAAAGATCAGCGCGGAGCTACTTTTGAATTTATTTCTCAGGATGGAACCACAGGTTCTCAAATGGTTGTTGTGTATCCCACAGCAGGTGGCACATATGCAATAGAAAAACCACTTTTTCCAATTAAAACAACAAGTGCTACTAAAGAAGTTGTAAAAGTTCAATCAGTGGAAGAAGCGTCAATCGAAGTTTTTGCGCCTGTAAAGGGCAAAAGCAAACCAACAGTAAAAGCAGCACCAGAATCTACGCCAACTTCTACAACTGAAATCACAATCACAGCAATCGAAGAAGTTCAATTGCAATCAAAAACCATTTCTGCATATCTTCCAATTGAAACCGGAAAATTAAAAACCATGTTTGTGACCACTAAATATAAGTAAATGTCTGATTTTAATTTTAATCCATCATATTCTGTAATAAAAAGTATCAATTTTGTGTCCGCAGATGGATCTGTGGACCTATTGAATATTATCAGACAAAATACCGAATGTGTATTTGAAAGAATTGAATTTGTAGAAAATGCAAATGATGTATTTCCAAATGGTGTTTTGATTGTCAAAGATACCAAAGACATCATAACTGCAATCAATGTAAATCAATTTACTTCTTTAATGATTGAGTTTTTTGATTCCTCTGCTCCTCTATGGGAAGTTGACATCACAAGCATAAGTTATCTGAACAATGCTGCCTCAGACACAGAAGAAAACTTCGTCGGAATTTATTTTACCAACAAATATTACATCAAATCTCAAACAACGTCATTGAATGAATTGTTGGCAATCAAAAAACCGAATGTATACAGAGTTCAAGATTTTGTGAGTATTTTACGAACAAATATATTGGGAAGTCCCGGTTTGGGAGGAGAATATACAGATGACACCACCAACTATATTCTCTATAAACCATTAAACACACTTTCAAACAGAACAGAAGCCGTTTCTGACAATGCCGTTGAGTATTTGAATTACATAACAACCAGTGCTATCTCCAAAGATACAAATCTTCCAACATTTATGTTTTGGACAGAATTTAGTGGAGCAGTAAATTTTAAAGCGTTCAAATATGACATTTCATCAGAGCCCATCGATCATTACTTTGCCATTTACGACGGTGATGCTGTTGAACAAAGATTGACTGGTGATGACCAATTCTATAAAAAAATATATTTCTACAATACTGAGCCAGCAGCACAGTACATTTCCAAAAACTATTATTACATAAGAAAAACACCAAAGGTATTGGATGAAATCCCTGCTGGACTTTGTGCTTCATCCAGTAGTTCTGGAAATTCGCTTACAAGTCAATTAGATGAATACATCAGCAAGACATTGATGTATCAGTTCCAAGATGAAGGGCAAAGATATAATCTTGAAATTGTTGGATCGTCCGGAACCAACTTTTCTCTTCCTGGTTCTGACCAACTTGTCTATCCCCACCACTGGGGATATTATGACAATTTAGATTCTATTGATCATTTTACAAGCACTACATTGCTTGGACAAAATTTTGGTACATCCAAGTTTTTTGAAAATATGAATTTCATGGGTGCATCGGGATACATGCCTTTTGTTGACAATACTCAAATGTGGAAAAACATGTTTGACATGACAACAATTCACCCCGATTTTCCAAATAGCAGTGGTTATCCGCTAGGAACTAGCACAAATCTCCAAAAAGTTCTTGACATTCGTTATAATAATTTCATTGATACTGCTGCTGGAGAGCAAAAGAATTTGGAGTTTTTGAGAAAACTTGAAATGCAAAACTTTGTTTTGTATTCTTTGTGTTGCATGGGTCAAAATCCCGATGATTGTTTCTTTGCCGTTCTTAAAAAATATGAAGTCGATTGCACCAAAGGATATACAGGAGCAGATCAAAAATCATATCGCTACATGTGGAATAAAATAGACTTTGATGCAACGGGTCTTTGTGGTGGTAAAGGTTCTGATGGGTGCTTTAGTGGGGCCTGTGGTGCATGTGGTGGTACTTACTTCCATCAAGTTGAAAATTGGTCTCTTTCCACAATCAAATCGTCCAATACACAGGATAATTCTTGGGCAATCAATCTAAATGAGCGCGGAATAACCAACTCCTATTTACCTCCGGGTTGGGTTCCGGATTGCATTCCAACAGGTTTTAATTACAGACCTATTGGAGCCAAAGGAATCAATGCGGGGTCTTGTGGAGACATTTTCCATATTGTGAAACTCTGCAAGCACACTGAAGGCAATAATTATTTTTACTACTTTACTGCCGAAAATGTCGTAGACGGCTGCTGTGATATACCTTGATGATTTAAATAAGGATAGAAGATAAACATGACCAAACAAATTATAACCTTTGGATCAAATCTTTCTCAAAGTGCGTTATTTGTTGGCAATTCTAAACCAGCCTATAATTGTTCTAACAGCACAATTACTAGAGGTATTTGTGGATCGCCCGGAACATTAGACGAATGCTTCAATAATTTTCCCAGTGTAAAAAAAATTGCTGAAAGCGTAGGCTTCATAAAAGGCAGTTGTGCTGGATCTTGTGGAGCTCCTTCATATGTTTACGATTTGTTTACAGGATCTGCTGTGCCATCACAGACAGTAGACCAAACAACAAATCCAGTTGATATTTACTTTGATGATGCTTCGGGCGAATGTGCAAAAATAAATGCTGGATTGGGTCCGGACTGGCTTGGGTGTCTTTGGGGAACTCCGTCATCCTCATTCAGTTGCACCTGTCCCAAAATTGGTCCATTTTTTCATGCTTACCTGAAATTAAGATTGAATGTTGCCACATTTTGGAACACACCAAAAAACACCCCAGTCAAGCGTGCTGAATTTTTGGATTCTTTGAAATACAGTACCAAAGTGAACATTACTGTTCCGGGTGACTTTAATCTGAAAATAGGTCAGTTGGTTCAAATAAAAGTAGACAATTCAAGCGGGTTTCCTTACAACAGTCGGGCATCCATTTTATCGGGTGCTTACTACATAATTGGCGTTAAACATGTTGTCAACAATTCAGGGACACATGAAACGGCATTGGCGCTTACTGCTTTGATCCCCTGAATTCATGTAATTTGATCTGTCTAAATATTTGGTATGCTTGCAAAAGATTTTTCAATACTTTTAGAACCAGTTACCACATCTGCCACCAAAAAGGATATAAGTTTGGTGAGTGGTTACAATGCATATGCACAATACATTGAAAATATAATGAAAACCCAAAAGGGCGAGTTGGTAACTGACATGAATTTTGGTACGGATTACTTTACGTACATATTTGGAACAAACGATCCAGGTGTTTTAGAAACAAATCTTTCAGCATATATTGCTGCTGCAATTCCAAAAATTACGGAAGTTAAAGTAAACCTGATAAGACAATCAAATACCACAATGGATTTTCAAGTATTCTTTTCCTTCTATGATGGCATAAAAACACAAAGAAACATATCTTGTTTCGTAGAGGTCCCACTTTAATGACTTATAACCTAAAAAATCTCAATGTCGCATCTTTGGATTTTGATGATATCAAAAATTCTTTGACCACCTTTTTGGAAAAACAAAGCGATTTAAAAGACCTTGATTTTCGAAATGAAGCCAGTGCCGTCAACCTTTTGATCAATATTCTATCAACCGTCACCGCGTACAATGGTGTCTATGCTCAATACGGATTTATCAATTCTTTTGCAACAACTGCAACCGTTCTGGAATCTTTGTTGGGACTTGCTTCCAATAACGGTGTATTGTTGGTTCCAACGGCTTCAGCAAAGACAAACAGAACTGTAACTACCACAACAGCGCTTCCCGAGTATAGCGCCTTTACCGGAAAAGGAACAAATGGATCTGATTTGTTTTTCTTTAACATAGAGGGAATCACTGCAAACACCTCTAAGTCAATTGATTTCTATTCCGGTTTCGATGTCGTTAGTTATACAAATTATGATTACGATACACAGTCTTGTGAAATTCCATATAACATAAACCCAGAAACTGTAAATTTTTATGAAACAGATGTCATTACGAATGTAGAAACTAAATGGACAAGAGTTGAAAAGACATCTACCACAACAAACTCCAACAACACTCATTTTACACTTATAAACGGTCCCCGTGGTTACATTGTAACAACCAATTTTGCTTCTGCACGCCAGTTGACCACGGCCAGTAAAATTGTTGTGCGAGGAATATTGAGCAATGGTTCGGCAGGAAACAATGGTGTTATCACTCCACGATCCAATACGGTATTTGGCACATCTGGAGTTCCATCTGGGGGTTATGATGAAATTAGCGTAGCCCGTGCAAGATCTTCTCTGCTGTTTAAGGCCATAGGTCAAGAAAGATGTGTAACGATCCGTGACTATAAAAATGCAATTTTAAGTTCTGGAATTCCCGGAACTTCCGATGAATCTTTGATCAGCGTGTCAAATGGCTTGCTTGCAGGCCAAGTTAAAGTCTTCGTAACCAATCTTGGACTAACTGAACAGGGTCAATTGGTAAGTTATCTTTCAGCTTTGGCTCCAGTGGGTATCACAGTCGTTTATCAACAATGATCTTATTTTTCAACAATCAACCAGTTACCGAGTCTGTAAAGATTCAAAAGTTGCTTCAAAGAGCACAAGAACTTTATGGATCTGATTATTTTGATTTGCAAAATCAATATTGGTTTGGTGACAATCTTACTGTGCAAGCATTATTTCCAACATGGATAATGCGTGCATATGAAGAAAATCCATCTAATGTTTTGGTGATCCCGATTGTCAAAAACTACTTTAGATGGTTACTTTCCTTGGAATATGGTTATGGTGCACAATTAAACTGGGAAACTTTGCGGACTCCTTTGTTTGTAAATTCATTGTTTTTGGAAGCGTATGCTGATTTTTACTTTCCGGGTGCAGATTTCTCTCAAGAGCCATTAAAATCAATCCTTCCAAATTTGCGTAAGTTTTTAATCAATATAGACCCAGATTACAATAATCAAAAAGGAACTCCGCAAGGAATCAAATATTTGATTTGCAATTTGTTGGGTTTGGATTGGAAAGATGTCGAAGTCTATACTGCCAATTATTGTGTAATTCAAGTCAATGTGTCTTCAAACTACGAAACTACAATAAAAAATTATAAGGCATTTTTGGAAGAGCATGTATTGCCTGCTGGGATGAGCGTAATTTATGGAGTAAAGTGAAATGTTTAAAAAAATGGTGATGTTTGCTGCTGCGCTGGCTTCACGGGGAGTATCTTCTAAAAAAATTGATGAACAAACAAAACAGTTGAGGGTTTTGTCTTGTTTTGGTCATGGAGATATTCCACAGTGTCCTCATCTTTTTCTCAGCAAAAACAAAAAAAATCATTACTGTGGTAAATGTGGTTGTGGTGACAGCAAAAGAACTTGGCTAATAAAGGATTCCAATGAATACTCTAAACTGGACTATCCGAGACTGGAATGCCCAATGAAGATGCCGGGATTCACGAATTACGATCCAAATTTTTATACAGATGAAATAAGAGATAGAAAAAAGAAAATAGAGGATTTTGATCCCCAAAGCCTTGCTTTGATTCAAATAACCATAGGCACACATCCACTTCAAGAAAAAATTGCTGAGGAAATAAACAATCTTATTGAAGATTCATAAATATTTTTAACATGCCTATTACGTCTCGCCAAGAATTCATCGATTACACCTTAAGATCCTTGGGTGCCCCAGTAATCCAAATAAATGTCGATCCACAACAAGTTGAGGACCGCTTGGATGAGGCTCTGAAATACATGGAAGAAAGGCACTTTGATTTCAACCAAAGAGCCCTTTTTGCTTATCAGATGCAACCCCAAGACATTGCTCGTAACTATTTTGACACCAGCACATTTGGTCCTGCCTTGGGTGCACAGATAAGAACCGATAGTAGTGGTGCTACCTCTTATTATCCAACTGGTCAAGACATAGTCTCTGTTACCAAAGTTTATGCTGCCGACAACCAAGTCGGTGACTATATGTTCGACCTCCGATATCAAATGACATTGTTCGACTTCTTTGGTCTTTACTTCAACCAGTCTGGCTACCCTTCTGCTCCCATGGCTTCATACATGGAAGCAATGTCTTATGTAAAGCTTATCAATGATGTCTTTAATTATCCAATGTCGTATACTTTCACAAAGACAACGCAGAGACTATTCTTGGATACCGATTATGGTAATCTTGAAGGAAAAAATTATATTCTAATTGAGGCTTATGTAAAACTAGATTCTGACAAATTTGATAGAGTTTGGGAAGACAGAATTTTTAAAAAGTATTTTGCAGCATTGCTTAAAAAGCAGTGGGCACAAAACCTAATGAAGTTTGCTGGGGTTCCACTTCCCGGTGGTGCTCAATTGAACGCCCCAGCAATAATGCAAGA
>Ga0208231_1000204_pt1 | contig 17119 bp, 17 predicted proteins | sample LakMenEpi15Jun12_FD_150702 | JGI IMG/M metagenome (GOLD analysis project Ga0208231, IMG submission 150702) | Freshwater microbial communities from Lake Mendota, WI - 15JUN2012 deep hole epilimnion (SPAdes) | ecosystem: Environmental > Aquatic > Freshwater > Lentic | place: Lake Mendota, Madison...
GGCTGGATCGTGCAACAAGTGTTTGGGTGTGTAGACAACCTGCATGACGCCAGCGTAGGTCGGCGGCGAGGGCGCTGCGTCAGTCGAACGACGGCGCAGCTCGCAGCGAACGCTTGAGCTCGGCCATGCCCGACGTGGTGGCAATCGTCTCGACGGCATCCCACAAACGCAGCGCTTCTGCCCCGCGCGGAATGGAAGAAATTACCGGACCAAAAAAGCTGGCCTGATTGGGCTTCTCGGGGTTGAACACGAGGATCGGCGTACCGACGTCCTTGCCGGTGAGCTCCAACGCTCGCGTGGTTTCGTAACGGATCACCTCGTCATGCAGCTCGTCCGTGGCACTCTCGGCCCACTGCGGATTGAGGCCGGCCTCGCTCAACACGGTGCGGGCGAAATCCTTCATCTCCGTCGAATCCTTCGGGCGTCGCTTCTCCACGTGGATGGCCTTGCCCAGTGCGGTGTACACCGCAGCAACGGCGTCGTTGCCTGCAGCAGCACGTGCAGCGCTGGCAACCCGCAAACCGTGCAAGCCCGACATGTGACCGTCACGCCACGGCATGTTGCCTTCGTTGTAGCCGCGGTCATTGTTGATCATGAAGAGCGAGATGAACTTCCACGACACGTCGTATCCGCGTTGCTGCTGCACTTCAACCACCCAGCGCGAGGTGATGTAGGCCCAGGGACAGACCGGATCGAAATAGAACTGCAGGTCAGCCACGGCGGCTACACGCGCTCGATTTCGCGCAGGTCGTACGTTTCGATGATGTCACCCTGCTTCAAGTCCTGGAAGTCGGTGAGCGAGATACCGCACTCGAAGCCTTCGCGAACTTCCTTCACGTCATCCTTGAAACGACGCAGCGTGTTGATGGCGCCCTTCCAAATGATGACACCGTCACGCAGGAAGCGCACCTTCGAACCGCGAGTGATGACACCCGAACGAACGAAGCAACCAGCCACCGCGCCCACCTTCGGTGCACGGAACAGTTCGCGCACTTCGGCTTCGCCGGTGACCACTTCCTCGAACTCCGGTGCGAGCAAGCCCTTCATGGCCTTGTCGATGTCCTCGATCACCTTGTAGATCACTTCGTACGTACGAATCTCCACGTTCTCGGCTTCGGCGAGGTCACGCACTTTGCGGTCCGGACGCACGTTGAAACCGATGATGGTGGCATTCGTGGTGGCGGCAAGCGTGATGTCGTTCTCGGTGATGGAACCGACACCGCGGTGCACGAAAGCGGCCTTTACGTCGTCGCGCTCGAGTTTGCGCAAGCTCTCCGTGACGGCTTCCAACGAGCCGTGCACGTCGGCCTTGATCAACAAGTTGAGTGTTGCCGTTTCGCCGGCCTGAATTTGGGTGAAGATGTCCTCGAGCTTGACGCCCTTTTGTGTGCGGGCATCTCCGCGCTGGGCCAACAAGCGTTGACGCTGCGCGCGTGAGTCGGCAACGGTGCGCGCCGTGCGGTCATCGGGCGCAATGCGGAACTCGTCGCCGGCTTGCGGCACGGCCGAGAGTCCCAACACTTGCACCGGGGCCGACGGACCGGCTTCCTTGATTTGTTCGCCGCGATCGTTGATGATGGCACGAACGCGACCCCACGCAGCACCCGCCACCATCGGATCGCCCACCTTGAGCGTTCCCTTGTCCACCAACACGGTGGCAACGGGACCGCGACCGATGTCGAGACGCGCTTCGAGCACGAAACCCTTGGCGCGGCCGCTCGGATTGGCGGTGAGTTCCTCTACTTCGGCAACCACCAGCAGCTGCTCGAGCAAATCGTCGATTCCCAGACCCTGCTGAGCCGACATCTCCACCATGATGGTGTCGCCACCCCACTGCTCGGGCACGAGACCCTGCTCGGCCACTGCCGACATCGTGCGCTGCACGTCGGCATTCTCTTTGTCGATCTTGTTGATCGCGACGACGATCGGCACGTCGGCAGCACGTGCGTGACTGATTGCCTCGATCGTTTGCGGCATCACGCCGTCATCGGCAGCGACCACCAACACCACGATGTCGGTGACACCTGCACCGCGCGCTCGCATCTTGCTGAACGCTGCGTGACCCGGCGTGTCGATGAAGGTGATGAGTTTGTCGTTCTTGGTCACCTGATACGCGCCGATGTGCTGGGTGATACCACCCGCTTCCCCGGCGACCACGTTTGCCGAACGAATCTTGTCGAGCAACGTGGTTTTTCCGTGGTCGACGTGACCCATGATGGTGACGATCGGTGGACGAGTCTGCTGTGCGGCTTCATCGGCGTCATCGGAGTCGTCAAAGAGCGCCTGCAATTCCATCTCTTCTTGCTGGCCCGGATCGACGAGGATGACTTCTGCGCCGACTTCCATCGCGAAGAGTTCCATCTGTTCGTCGGCCAGCGACATGGTGGCGGTGACCATCTCGCCTTGCTCCAACAAAAAGCGCACCACATCGGCTGCGCCACGATTCAACTTCGGAGCAAACACCTGCGCCGACGAACCGCGCTCGACGACGATTGGACCCTCGGGTACCGGAGCATTGCTCGGTGCGTACTGCGTCGGCTGCAACGACTGCAGCTGCTCCATGTCCTTGCGTTTTTGCTCGCGAGTCTTCTTGCGCGCACCGCGACGATTTCCGCCGCCACGAGCGTTGGGGCCACGACCCTGCGGACCACCAATTTGTCGACCAAGACCCGACCCACGACCACCAGCAGGACGTGGACCTGGTGCACCAGGACGAGCGCCAGGTCCACCTGGGCGAGGCGCACTGCGACCAAGGCTCGACGACGAAAAGCGACCCATACGACCCGAGGCACCCGGGCGAGGTGCGCCACCTGGACGAGGACCTCGCGAATCAGGACCCGGTGGGCGACGTGCCGGCGGCGGTGGAACGCGATTGCCGCCTGGCGGCGGTGGAATGGTGCGACCACCCGCAGGTACGGTGCGCGGACCACTCGACGGCGGCGTTCCCGGCGGCGGCACGGGCGTGCCGGGCGTCGTGGGTGGACGGGCTGCAGGAGGACGACTGGTGATGGCGTTCCCTGGACGCGACGACACCACGCGAGGTGCCGGCGATACGGGTGGCGCACTCGGAGCAGTGTCCGTTGAAGATGGCGGCGTGGTTGCCACTGGTGGTGTCACCACGCTGGTGACCACGGTTGCGGGTGGCAGTGGAGACTCGGGGGCTGACGGCGTTACGACGTCGACGCTTGCGACCTGAGCCGGAGCATCCGGCACTGCTCGTGCCTCGGGCGCGGCTGGCGTGGTCGTCTTTTTGGCGCGAGTGGTCTTTGGCTTTGCTTCCTCGTCGCCCGTGGCCGCCTTCTTGGCGCGCTTGGGCTTGTCGACGATGGGTTCGCCTTTCAGACCCTTTTCTTCTGCGTGACGTCGAACGCGATCCGCTTGTGCATCCACCATGCTGGAGCCGGCCGACACCGCACCGACACCGATGGTTGCGCACAGGTCAATGACCTGCTTTGAGGTCATCCCGAGCTCTTTGGCGAGCGCTGAAACGCGAACGGTCTTGCTCAAGCGGTTGGACCACCTGCGGCGTCGTCACTTGCAACTGCGGCGGAGTCCACCACGGGTGCTGGTGCATTCTCCACGGTGAGCCCGGCGGCTTCACTCTCGCTCTTCACGTCGAGGCGCAATCCGCACAACTGGGCAGCCAACTTGGCGTTGATGCCGGCGCGACCGATTGCCAACGACAACTGGAAGTCGGGCACGATCACGTCGGCCTGGGTTCCGTCGTCACTGATGTTCACTTCGGTGACCTTTGCGGGCGACATTGCATTGATGATCATCGAACGCTTGTCATCGCTGTAGGTCACGATGTCGATCTTCTCGCCGCGAAGTTCGGTGACCACGCGCTTTACACGATCGCCTCGGCCGCCGACGCATGCACCAATCGGGTCGATGCGCTGGTCGTTGGAAGCCACTGCAATCTTGCAACGCTGACCAGGTTCGCGGGCAATTGCCATGATGCTCACCTGACCGCTCACGATTTCGGGCACTTCCATCTGGAACAGCTTGAACACCAAGCCCGGGTGGCTGCGGCTCACCACAACCTGCGGTCCACGCTCGGTTTGACGCACTTCCACGATGAACACCTTGAAGGTGCCGTCGGTGGAGCCGCGCAGTTCATTGGGCACCTGCTCGGACAACGGCATGATGCCTTCGCCGCCGCTCATGTCGATGATGAGGTACTTGCGCTCGGAGCTACGGTCCGGCATCAAGCGAATACGGCCGGCAACGATCTCGCCTTCCTTGTTGCGGAACTGGTCGTACTTGCCTTGGTACTCCACTTCGCGAATGCGCTGGCTCAACACCGCGCGGAACGTGGACGCGGCAATGCGGCCAAGTTCGTCACGGCTCGGCGTGTCGTCCCGCTCGTTGCACCAGTTGCCGTCGGCATCGATGTCGTAGGCGGTGAAGGTCATCTCCATCGTGTCGGGGTTCAAGCCGACGATGACTTCCTCGGCCGCACCTGGACGCTTCTTGTACGCGGTGGCGAGTGCCTCTACCAGCACCTGCAACAGCGCATCGATGGACAAGCCGCGATCTGCGGCGATCATCCGAATGGCTTCCTTCATGTCTGATTGATTCATGACGCAACCTCCTTGGTGTGTCGGTCTGAAGATGTGCCGGCGCCCCACACGAACACGGTTCGTGCACGTTCGATGTCGTCGTACGACACCGACATTTCGGTTCCCGTGTCGTCCAGGCAAATCACGATGCCGCGATCATCGGCGCGCAGCAGCACTCCCTGCAAACGGCGGCGGCTCTCGATGGCGCGGTGCAAACGTACCGACACCACCTTGTTGACTTCACGTTGGAAGTGCTGCGGGGTGCGCAACGGACGCTCCAAACCAGGACTCGACACTTCGAGTGTGTAGCGACCCGGCATGGGGTCGTTGTGATCGAGTTCGCGCGACACCAATCGACTCACGAGCGCAATGTTGTCGAGCGTGACACCAGACGGCTGCCCCGGCGGGGTGTCGATGCTGAGGCGAAGGACTCCGGAGACCATTTCCAGGTCGTAGATCTCCAGACCCAAGTCGGCGACGATGGGCGCCGTGAGGGCGCGTACCCGCTCAACGACGGTGTCCGTAGTCATCGTCTCTGTGGCTCCCTTTTCGTCGTTTTCGTAACCGGAACTCATCCACCCCAGTCGTTACATGAGTCAAAAAAAGGCGTGGGTGGTGACCCACGCCTTTGCGGTCTGCACTCATGCTGACTGTAGAAGGACGTATCCATGATAGCCCCGGGAACTAGCCTTCGTTCCGCGTGATTCATCGCTTGTCGACGCTCTTTGTGCGCACATTGCGTGACGACCCAGCCGAGGCCGAGGTACCAAGCCACCGCCTGCTGGTGCGTGCCGGATACATCCGACGTGCGGCTCCCGGTGGCTACACGTGGCTGCCGCTCGGCATGCGGGTGCTCCAGCGCGTCGAGCAGATCGTCCGGGAAGAAATGAATGCCATCGGCGCACAGGAGGTGCACTTCCCTGCCCTCTTGCCGCGCGAGCCGTACGACGCCACCGGTCGCTGGACCGACTACGGCCCCAATTTGTTCCGACTGCAAGATCGCCGTGGTGTCGATTACCTGTTGGGCCCCACGCACGAAGAAATGTTCACGTTGCTCGTGAAGGATTTGTACGGCAGCTACAAAGACCTACCGGTGTGGCTGTACCAGATTCAAACCAAGTATCGAGACGAGGCTCGGCCACGAGCCGGGTTGCTGCGCGGCCGCGAATTCGTCATGAAGGACTCCTACAGTTTCGACCTGGACGACGACGGTCTGCAGCGCAGTTACGACGCGCACCGTGCGGCGTACGTGAAGATCTTCGCACGCTTGGGCCTCGACGTGGTGATCGTCAAGGCAATGTCGGGCGCCATGGGTGGTTCTGCGTCGGAAGAATTCCTGTCGCCTTGCGCGTCGGGTGAAGACACGTTCGTGCGTTGCAGCGCGTGCGACTATCGCGCAAACACCGAAGCCGTGCGCATCGGCACAGTGCCTGCCATCGATGCCAGTGGCACACCTGCAGCACGCGTGGTGGACACACCCAACACGCCCACCATTCAGACGTTGGTCGACTTGCTGAACGGTCGCGACGATCTACGCCGCAAACCGAGTAATGCGAGCGCATCCAGCAACGCAGGTGCGTGGTCAGCCGCCGACACCCTCAAGAACGTGCTCGTCATGCTCCGCCACCCCGATGGCAGTCGAACTCCGCTCGCCATCGGCGTCCCGGGTGACCGCGAAGTGGATACGAAGCGCCTCGAAGCCGCCGTGTCTCCCGCCGAAGTGGATGCCTTCGGTGATGCCGACTTCGCCTCACGACCCGGATTGGTGAAGGGCTACATCGGCCCCGACGTACTCGGAGAAAAGAAACCGCTCGGCATTCGCTACCTGCTCGACCCGCGTGTGGTTGCCGGGAGCGCGTGGGTTACGGGTGCCAACGAACCCGGACACCACGTCGTCCACTTGGTGCATGGTCGCGACTTCACCGCCGACGGTGTCATCGACGTTGCCGAAGTGCGCGATACGGATCCATGTCCAACCTGCGGCTCGCATCTGCGCATCGAACGCGGCATCGAGATGGGACACGTGTTCCAACTGGGCCGCAAGTACGCCGAAGTGTTGGGCTTGCAAGTGTTGGACGAAAAAGGCAAGCAGCGCGTGGTCACCATGGGTTCGTACGGTGTCGGCGTATCGCGCGCCGTTGCGGCAATCGCCGAACTGCACCACGACCAACTGGGTTTGCGTTGGCCACGCAGCGTTGCGCCGATGGACGTGCACGTGGTGATTGCCGGCAAACCCGGCGACGACACTGGCCCAGCAGCCGAAGCATTGGCCGCCGAGCTGTCCAAAGCCGGGTTGCACGTGTTGCTCGACGACCGCGACGGCGTGTCACCAGGTGTGCGATTCAAGGATGCCGAATTGCTGGGAATGCCGATGATCGTCATTGCCGGACGCGGCGTTGCAAAAGGAGTGCTGGAGGTGCGCGACCGCATCGCTGGTACCACCACCGAACTGCCGATCGACCAAGTCGCCGCACACGTCATCGCGGCCAGCGCGTAACCGCGCGATGCTTCGACTCAGGGGTGCCGTTCAGCACTACGCATGGGGCGACCGATTCGCCCTGCCGGAAATGCTCGACATCACCGCCGACGGTCGCCCCTGGGCAGAAATTTGGTACGGCACGCATCCACGCGGACCGGCCCACATCGACGACAGCGTGCACCTTCCTGCACCGACGTATTTGTCGGACGAAGTTGGCGACCTGCCCTTCATCGTGAAGTTGTTGGCTGCGGCACAACCGTTGTCGCTGCAAACGCATCCGTCCACTGCGCAAGCAGTCCGCGGATTCGCGCGCGAGCAGGCCGCCGGGATTCCGCTCGACGCCGCGCATCGTGTGTATGCCGACGAGCGCGCCAAACCAGAAATGGTGATCGCGCTCGACAGCTTCGAAGCGCTCTGTGGGTTCGCATCACGCGAAGTGGCATTGCAGCAGTGCGCCGATGCAGGAGCAACCGGGTTGGCTGCGCTCGTCACCCAACACGGGGTGGCACATGCGGCGCGCACCGTGTTGATGGGCAGCGTGTTGGCGGGCACCGAGTTGGCACGCGTCGCCACACCATCACCCGCCATGACCCAGCTCATGGAGCACCACGACGACCCCCGCGCAGTGGTGGCCCTCCTCATGCACCACGTGCGGCTCCACCCAGGCGAAGCGTTGTTCCTCGACTCCGGCACCGTGCATGCGTACCTGCACGGAGTTGCGCTCGAGGTGCAGGGCAGCTCCGACAACGTGATGCGAGCTGCATTCACCGACAAACACGTCGACCTGGACGAGTTCTTTGCCATCGCACGACTCGACGACGCAACCTCCGCTGGCGCACTCGTTCCCACCGAGCGCGTGTCCCCCACCACCACGGCATACCGCTGCAACGCGCCATTTTCCGTGATGCGACACGAACTCAACGGCACCTTTGCACTCACCGCGACGTCGCAACACACCATCGTGGTGTGCACATCCGGAAGCGTCGGACCACTCACCCGCGGTGCTGCCGCCTACGTTGCCGCGGGCGAGTCGATTGCGCTGGAAGGCACCGCCACGCTGTATACGGTCAGCGCATGACACGCGGCGCGTTGACCACTCGCGCTGTGCACACTCGCCATGTAAACGCTCGCGCTCGCCGACTCATCGTCGGCCTTGCGGCGGCCATCATCTCCATGTGCATCGTGTCGACCGCCGGGACAACCCACGTTCATGCCACGACGACCCCGAAATCCACCTTGTTGGTGCTTGGTGACAGCCTCACTTGGGGCACCAACTTCTTTGCCAAGTCGCAAAGCAGACTCGCTGCAACCAAACACTTCGACACCGTTCTTGTCGACAGTCGGTGGGGTCGGCGAATCAGCGGCCTCAACTCCACGCGATACTCGGGAAATGCAGCCCTCAAGCAACTGATTGCCGACGGAGTCCGACCGACGGCGGTGATCGTCGCACTCGGCACCAACGACGTGGCGATCCTCACGAAACGACGCGAATACGTGACCGTCATCCAGGAGTTGATGAACACCATCGGCAACGTTCCCGTCGCTTGGGTCACCGTGCATCGCGTCGACTCCGCAACCACCACACGACAATCGCAGAGATTCAATGCAACCCTCGCGCAAGTACTGGCGAACTACCCGTTGGCCAGCCTGTACGACTGGGTGGAGGACGTGAAGAAGAACCCCAAGGTGATGGATCCCGACAAGATTCATCTCAGTCCGCTCGGACACGAGACGCGAACTCAGGTGTATGTGGCGTTGGCTGCGTTGCTGGCGCAACGCGTGAGCGACGCAACGAGCACCACGTCCGTACCGCCAACGGTGGCGCCGACGATCACCATCGCGCCGTAGCGCGCCGCCGCTCAGCCTTCGACGGTGCGGCGAATCTCGACGATTTTTTCCGACGAATGGTTCGCATCGGCACCCTGTTCGTCGAGCAGTGCCGAACGATCCCGCGCGGCCTCGCGCTCGGCGATGGTGGTATCCACGCGTTGCAGCGCCGCGTCCACCCCGTGTTCGTGAATGAATGTGGCCCAGTCCACGAGGGCTTCCACCATCTCCCGCTCGGGCACCACGGCCACGTTGCGACCCTTCACGAACAAGTGTCCGCGCTTGTTGCCGGCTGCGATACCGAGATCGGCCTCGCGGGCTTCGCCCGGGCCGTTCACCACACAACCCATCACCGCGATTTGTAGCGGCAGCTTCTTGTCGGCAAACGCCGCTTGCGCACGATTGGCAACTTCAATCACGTCGATTTCGGCCCGACCACAACTCGGGCACGCGATGAGGTCGACGTTCTTTCGCTCCCGAAGCCCGAGTGCTTCGAGCAGTTGGCGACCTGCGCGCGCTTCTTCCACCGGATCGGCAGTGAGGCTGTAACGAATGGTGTCGCCGATGCCCTCGAGCAGCAACGCACCAATACCCGCAGTTGCCTTCACCAAACCTCCGGGAAGTGGCCCGGCTTCGGTGACACCGAGGTGTAGCGGATGGTCGGTGACGGCGCTCAACTTGCGATACGCCTCCACCATGAGCGGCACATTGGACGCCTTCACTGAAATTTTGATGAGATCAAAACCGACTTCCTCGAAGTAGCGCATCTCGGTTTGCGCCGACTCCACCATCGCGTCGGCGGTGAGACCACCGTATTTCTCGTAGAGCGCCGGGTCGAGCGAACCGCCGTTGACACCGATACGAATGGGCACCTTGCGATCACGGGCTTCGCTGGCCACCGTCTTGATGTGCTCGGGTTTGCGAATGTTGCCGGGGTTCAACCGGAGACCCTGGACTCCGGCCTCCAATGCGGCCAACGCCATCTTGTACTGGTGATGAATGTCGGCAACGATCGGAACCGGTGACCGCGGCACGATCTGGGCCAAGCCTTCGGCGGCCTCGATTTCGTTGCACGTACAACGCACGATGTCGCAGCCGGCTGCGGCTAGAGCATAAATCTGCTGCAGCGTGCCCTCGACATCGGAAGTTTTGGTGATGGTCATCGACTGCACGCTGATTGGTGCGTCGCCGCCCACCGCAACCTTGCCAACGTGGATTTGTCGGGTCTTCTTGCGTGGGAACGACGGTGCGGTAGTCATTGATCAGCCGAGCGGTTGCGTGATGTCAAGGTACAAGCCTGCCACGAGCAGCATCACCAGGAGTACCACCACGGCGGTAGCAACCGGAGCCAGCTTGCGAACATCGGCGTGATACCGGCGAGTACGAGTGGAACGTAGACGCTCGTACACCGCCACGGCGGCATGGCCGCCATCGAACGGCAGCAACGGCATCATGTTGAACACGCCAACGAACACGTTGACCGCGCCCAACAACAAGAGGACACCCTTCCACCCTTCGTCACGGCCCACTTCCCCACCCAATTGACTGGCACCCACCACGGTGCTGGGACGCGTGAGTGGGTTGGCTTGCTCGCTGGTCAAGTTGTCGGCGAGGTTGATGGGATTCAACACGGTGAACACACCGGTGATGGAATCGCGGGCAGTACCCACCACGTCTTGTGCGGCGCGCCCGACGGACTCCAGCACGCCGAGCTGCACGTAATCGCGCGACCATCCGGCCACACCGAAGAAGGCGCGCGCCTCGGGAGTTTCTTCCGACCCGGGGAACACCGTGAGCGTGGCGTTGAGCACCAGCGTCTCGCCGTTGCGATCGATGACCACTTCTACTTGGTCGCCGGGCTGCTTGGCCCGCACGGCATCAACGAAGTCGGCGGAGGTGGGCACGTTCTTGCCGTCGAAGACCACAATCACGTCGCCTTCACGCACACCGGCAGCTTCGGCGGCACTTCCCGCGTACGGCTGTTCCATGACGGTGACACGACCCGTTTCGCCGTAGCGACCAGACACCGCATACACACCCACGAACAACACCAGCGCAATGACCGCGTGCATGAGCGAACCTGCCGTGATGACCAGCAGTCGCCGCGGGAACGATTTGGATCGGTACGTGCGATCCTCATCGGCAGCATCGGTGTCGTCCATGTTGTTCATGCCGATGATTCGCACGAATGCGCCGATCGGGAATGCACGCAAACCGTATTCCACCTCGCCACGGCGCCACGCAAACAACTTGGGGCCGAATCCCATGTAGAACTGCGTCACCTTCATGCCGGTGCGCCGCGCAGTCACGAAGTGCCCGATTTCGTGCAGGAACACCGACACGATCAAGCCGACGACGAACACGAACGTCCAGATGTTGTTGTACGCCAACCAGGCAAGGAGCGCCACGATGATGCCGACACCACCGATGGTGGTGGACATGGGCACCTTGTCGCCGGAGTCGCGAGTCGGATCGCCGCCACCGCCGACGAGGTCTTCGCGAACGCGGGTATAGAACGAGCTCACGCGCCTACGGTACCTGCAGCGTGTGCGAAATTTTGGACGATGCCGTGGGCAAGATGTCGCGCACGGGCGTCGGCAGCGAGCACATCATCAACGTTGGAAAGGGTTGCGCCATCGTGCTGCTGGAGCGTGGCGTCATTCACTTCGGCAATTTGCAGCCAGGAAATCCGTCCCGCAAGAAATGCATCGACGGCAACCTCGTTGGCTGCGCTCAACCACGCCGGAGCAGAACCTCCCGTACGTCCGGCCGCGTACGCCAAATCGAGACAGCGGAACGTCGTGCGATCCGGCGCTTCAAAATCGAGTCGACGCAAGTTCGTCCAGTCCACCGCACCGAAGGACACATCGAAGCGTTCGGGCCACGCAATGGCATATGCGATGGGCAAGCGCATGTCGGGCATCGACAATTGTGCGATGGTCGCACCGTCGGTGAACGTCACCATCGAGTGGATGATGGACTGCGGATGCACCACCACCTGGATGTGGTCGTAACCAATACCGAACAACTCGTGTGCTTCGATGACTTCGAGCCCCTTGTTCATGAGCGTGGACGAATCAACCGTGATCTTCGGACCCATCGACCAGGTGGGATGGGCCAATGCCTCGGCAACGTTCACGCGCGAAAGGTCGTCACGAGTCTTTCCTCGGAACGGACCACCGCTTGCAGTGAGCTGGAGCGAAGCAACTTCACGCTTCGCGTCGTCGCTCGAGCGCAAACATTGGTGCAGCGCGCAATGCTCGCTGTCAACCGGGACGATCATTGCCCCCTTCGTGCTGCGCAATGGCTGCACGATCGGCCCGGCTGCAATCAAACTTTCCTTGTTGGCCAGCGCCAAACGCTTGCCTTGTCGAAGCGTCTCCAGCGTGACGGGAAGCCCGGCAAAGCCCACCACTGCATTCACCACCACATCGGCACCATCCACCACGTCGGCGACGTCGTCGGTGAATTTCACCGTCGGGAAGTCGGCCGCCAATCGCTTACGGACCGACGCATCAACCACGGCCACCACGTCGGGACGGTGTTCTGCGAGCTGTTCTCGCAACACTGCTTCGTTCGACGAAGCAGCCAGCGCCGTGATTTCGTACCGACCGTGCGATGCGGCCACGACCTCGAGCGTTTGTCGACCGATGGATCCGGTGCTGCCCGCGAGGGCAACCTTGACGGTCACGTCAGAAGAGTCAGCTGGCCCACGGGGTCAGCGTGACGGCGAGGAAGTACACCGTTGGCAACGACAGCAATACGCCATCGAAGCGATCCAGTACTCCGCCATGGCCCTTCAGCACGGTGCCGAAGTCCTTCACTCCGAGCGAGCGCTTCAAGACTGACTCCAGCAAGTCGCCGATCGGCGCGGCAATGGACACCACGGCGGCGAGCATGATCCACTCCATGAGCGAGTTCCATGTGTCGCTCTGCAGGCCGAGGATGACTACCACGCAGAAGGTGGCGATGGTGCCGCCGATGAGGCCCTCGACCGTCTTGTTCGGGCTGATCGACTCCTTCAACGGTGTGCGACCGATTGCCGAACCTACGAAGTATGCACCAATGTCGTTCGCGGCAACCGCGAACACCGCGATGAACAACGTGTCGGTGCCGATGTTGGGCAACGCCGATGACAACGTCGACATGCGCAGAATCATTCCCGCATAACTGCCCAACAACCCGATGTACACCACACCCAACATGAGGGTGCCCAGGCTGGTGATGGCACCGCTCTGGTCGTCGTTGGAACCAACCATGCTGACCGCACCCGCAATGAATGCGAACACCACCACCATGGCGATGGCGAGATGCGACATGTAATAGGCAGCGAGCGGCGCAGCCACGCACGCCACGATTCCCACCACCATCGGTGCACCAAGCCCGCGATTGCTGGTTTGCGAAAAGAACTCGAGGGCAGCGATGCCGAGGACCACGATGACCAACGCCATCACCGCGGCCGGCCCCACGAACGACGTACCGACGAACAACACCACCAACACGAGACCGACGATGACCGCCGAGCTCAGGTTGCGATCTACACCAATCGGACGAGGTTGGGTGCCGGTGTCACCGCGATCAGGACGAGCGCGACGAACCTGGCTCGGACGAACAGGCGTCGGCCGTCGTGGTGAACGGTCGCGAACGGTCGGGCGGGACGGATCAGCGGTGCGATCGCGCGGGATGGGTCGGGAAATGTCACCGGTGCGGTCGCGCATGGTGGGATGGGTATCCGACGTCCGACGAGCGCGCTGATCGGTGGGGTCGCTACCAATTCGAATGCGTCCTTCAGGAGCGGGGCGGCTCACCGGCGGTGGCGAGGCCGGACGGCTTGGTTCGCGAGTGGGGCGTGAGGCATCACGCGTGCCCGGCCTGCTCGGGTCGCGAGGTTGCACACCAAAACGCGGGCTCTCCCCCGTTGGCTCCTCGCTCCAATGCGGCAATTGCGCGGTATCGGTGGAGTCCACGCTGATGGCCGGTGCGGAATCGTCGGAGTCGGCAAATTTCACTTCGCCGAACTCGTCACCAAAGTCGATCGTGTTGTCGCGAAGTTCACCCGTCGTTTCGTTTGAGTCGGTGTCGTCGCGTCGATCATCGGACATGGTCAGACCTCCATCACTTCTTGTTCTTTGCGGACTGCGGCTTTGTCGATGTGATCCACGTGCTCCTGGGTCATCTTGTCGAGATCCTTTTCGGCGCGCTCGAGATCGTCCTTGGAGATGTCGCCATCCTTCTCGGCAGTTTCCATGGCCTTGCGCGCATCGCGGCGAATTCCGCGAATCGTGACACGACCTTCCTCGGCGATGTTCTTTACCACCTTCACGTAATCCTTGCGGCGCTCCTCGGTGAGGGCAGGAAACGCCAGACGAATGACTTGGCCGTCGTTGCTCGGGTTCACGCCGATGTCACTGGCCATGATGGCTTTTTCGATCGCAGCAATTGCCGAACGGTCGTGCGGCTTTACCACCAACATTCGGGCCTCAGGCACCTGAAAACTGGCGAGCTGCTGCAATGGCACTGGTGCGCCGTAGTAATCGACGTTGAGTTTTTCGATCAGCGCCGGGGAAGCCCGACCGGTGCGCACCGCCACGAACTGGTGCTGAACGTGCTCGACGGCTTTGTCCATCTTGTCGAGCGACTCGAGAAGTGTGTCGTCGATCACGCGACTAGCGTACCGATTTCTTCGCCCTTGAGTATCGCACGCAAATTGCCGCGTTGCAGCAAATTGAACACGACGATCGGCAACTTGTTGTCCATGCAGAACGTGATTGCAGTGGAGTCCATCACGCGCAAACCCTTGTTGATCACGTCGAGGTGCGACAGGTGCGTGAAACGTGTGGCGTTCTTGTCCAACTTCGGGTCGGCCGAATAAATGCCGTCCACGCCGGAGTGCGTGCCCTTCAAGATTGCCTGTGCCTCGATCTCCGCAGCGCGCAGTGCAGCCGCGGTGTCGGTGGTGAAGAACGGGTTTCCCGTACCGCCAGCCAAGATGACGATGCGACCCTTCTCCAGGTGGCGTTCACAGCGCCGACGAATGTAGGGCTCGGCAACCTTGGGCATTTCCACTGCGGTCATCACGCGGGAGTGCTGACCGGCACGTTCAAGCGCGTCTTGCAACGCCAGCCCGTTGATGACAGTGGCGATCATGCCCATGTAGTCGGCTTGCGCCTGGTCCATTCCCCGACCACTGCCCTTGGTGCCACGCCAGAAGTTGCCACCACCAACCACGATGGCGATGTCCACGCCGAATTCTTCGCGTGCTTCGCGCAGTTCGCCGGCAAGTTGGGCCAACACGTCGTTGTCGAGCCCGAAGCCCGACTTTTCGGCGAGAGCCTCACCCGACAATTTCAACACCACTCGTTTCCAGCGGGGCTGGGTTCGAGCAGTCATGCGTCTCTGAGATTACCCGATTTCCACTTGGGCGAACCGCACAATCGAGGCAGAGCCAATGATCTGCTTCACCGACTGCTTGTCGTCCTTGGCGTACGGCTGCTCCAACAGGCACAAGTCCTTGAAGAAACCGTTCAGCTTGCCGTCCACGATCTTGCCGATGGCCGCCTCTGGCTTGCCTTCGTTACGGGTTGCAGTTTCCAGCGTGGCGCGCTCGGCGGCAACGACATCTGCCGGAACTTCATCGCGAGTGAGGTACTTCGGGCGCGCAAAGGCGATGTGCACGGCGATGTCGTGGGCCAACTCCTCGGTTGCACCCTTCATCTCCACCACCACCACGTTGACACCACGACCGCCCTGCACGTGCATGTAGGAGTCCATGATGTTGCCGTCTGCCGCTTCGAAACGCACCACTTCGCCGAGCTCGATCTTTTCCTTGAGCAGGATCTTTAAGTCGTCGAGTTCCTTGGAACGCTCGGCCACCGCTGCTTCGCCCTTGGCACGAACGAGGTCGGCCAAGGTCTGAGCTTCGGCGACGAACGATTCGCTCGATGCCACGAAGTCGGTTTCACACTTCAACTTGACGACGGCAGCGATCGGGCAATCGATGGACAACGCCACCACACCCTGATTGTTGTCGCGATCGGAACGCTTGGCACTTGCAGCCAAACCCTTTTCGCGCAACCACGTCTTGGCAGCCTCGACATCGCCGTTGGCTTCTTCGAGTGCCTTCTTGCAGTCCATCATTCCGGCACCAGTTGCCTGGCGCAGCGCTTGAACGTCCTTGGCGTTGACGGCCATTAGTTTGCCCCACCCGCCAACTTGGCATCGCGTGCAGCCTGTGCAGCTGCGGCTTCGGCGCGAGCGCGCGCCTGATCGGCGGCGAACACGGCGTTGTCCACCATCGCAGTTGCTGGATTCTGCACTTGGCCACCGGCCTTCTCCGCAATGAAGCGACCTTCGGCAATTGCCTCGGCAATCACTCGTGTCATGAGTTCGTTCGCACGGATGGCGTCGTCGTTGCCCGGAATCGGGAACTGCACCAGGTTGGGGTTCACGTTGGTGTCCACCACGGCGATGACGGGAATGTTGAGCTTGTTCGCTTCGGTCACCGCGAGGTGTTCGGTTGCGGTGTCGAGCACGAAGATGGCGTCGGGCAGACGAACCATGTTGCGGATGCCCGACAAGTTGCGCTGCAACTTGACGAGTTCGCGCGACATGAGGAGTGCTTCCTTCTTCGGAATCTGTGCCCACTCGGGTGATGCACTCAACCGCTCGAGCTCGATCATCTTCGACACACGCTTGGAGATGGTTCCGAAGTTGGTGAGCATGCCACCGAGCCAACGCTCGTTGATGTACGGCATGCCGGAACGCTCGGCGTAATTCTTGATGGGATCCTGCGCTTGCTTCTTGGTGCCGACGAACAGCACCACGCCGCCGCCTGAGGCAAGTTGACGCACGAAACCGTACGCGGCTTCGATGCGGGTGAGCGTTTGCTCGAGGTCGATGATGTGGATGCCGTTGCGCTCACCGAAGATGAAGCGCTGCATCGTGGGGTTGCGACGCTGGGTCTGGTGTCCGAAATGGACTCCCGCCTCGAGCATTTGTCGCATGCTGATGATGGCCATGGTGTTCTCCTTCCTGTGGTTGGTGGACACGATTCGTTGCGCCGAAGCGACCACAGGTGTGCGAATCGTGGAAGTTGATATGGACTTGCGCTGATTACTCAGCCGTCGAGACGCTATCGGAACCGGGTGGGGCTTCCACCACACGCATGCGCCGGCCCGCGACATGTCATGGGCCGCGGACACACGCATGCGCCGGCCCGCGACATGTCATGGGCCGCGGACACACGCATGCG
>Ga0208231_1000210_pt1 | contig 16905 bp, 15 predicted proteins | sample LakMenEpi15Jun12_FD_150702 | JGI IMG/M metagenome (GOLD analysis project Ga0208231, IMG submission 150702) | Freshwater microbial communities from Lake Mendota, WI - 15JUN2012 deep hole epilimnion (SPAdes) | ecosystem: Environmental > Aquatic > Freshwater > Lentic | place: Lake Mendota, Madison...
GGTGAGTCCTTTTGCAAGTAGTAGTGATGAGAAGGTCTTCCCACTGCCACTGCAACCTTGAATGGCCAGTTTGATTTTGGCTCTCTTTCGTTGTGCTTGTGTGATTTTCATAATTTTAAATGTTAGCAGAACGGAGAAGAGATGTATTCAGATAGCATGTTTTAGACCACGTTAACTTCAAAGATTATTTCAGCTACGGGGGAAGACCTAAATAGATTTAAGGGTGGGGGGATGGTAACTATGGTACCCCCGTTCTCCTGTAAATATGATGTAGTGGGGGTTGAAAATTGGGAAGGAAATCTGATTGCCAAGAATCAAATGGTTTGGTATATCTTTGAATTAACAAACAGCGTACTTCAAGAGGCTGCTTTGGATATCATGTTCTCAACATTAGTGAGCTATTCGGTGGACTTAACAAAGTTCTGTAAATAAATCTATTGATATACAATCGATTAGGGGTTTCGTTCGATTCCCCCCAATTCCACAAAAAGCCTCTGAATCAGAGGCTTTTTTATTTGCGATTTTCCGTAAAATCCCCACCTCGTTTTTGCGATTTTCCGTTTTTCATTTTCATCAATAAACTAAAAATTGCGTCAATGAAACGCTCCATTTTTGTTTATACCATACTTGTATTCATGGTGTTGCAGAGTTGCACCATCACCAAAAGATACCACACTCGTGGGGTAAATATTCAATGGCACAACAACTACAAAACCAAAAATAACGGAACGGTAATCAACAAACAGACCTATAAAACCCATCCAACTATAGATCTCGCTATTCCATCAAATCAGTCCACGCTCAGCGTAAAACCCAAACCTGTCGTTTATCCCACATTCGTTAATAGTGTAACCGAATCCTCCAACGGAACGACAGATTCACTTTCACCAGAATTAATGAAGTTGAGACGAACCAAAAAGCTCGCAAATGGTTTCGCAATAGCAGCAGGGGCATCCTTTTCAGGCGCAGGTTTAATCGTTGCAGCGGTGCCAAATCGAGGCCCAAAATCCAAAAATGAAGTTTGGGGTTTCATCGCAGTAATACTGATGATTCCCGCCGTTTTATTTTTCTATATTTTATACAGCATCACAATGCGGCGCTATAAAAGGCTGTTGAGGAAATACCAATCCACCTGAGCATACAACACTTCCCCCCTCCCAGCCGTCTATTACTGCGCAACTTTACCATGCGGAAATACCTAATCGCCTTTATCATTCTCCTGCTCGGATCTACCCATGCCGATGCACAATACTATTTCAACGCACCCAACGCATCGGCATAACTCAATCCCGTGCTAAATAATGCTGTTAAAAGCATAGTAATTTTTATATTCATTTTTTTCTGATTTTAGTTTGTCTAAAACAACCTTACAGCTCGCACAAAATACCTATTCCCATCATATGGATCTTCCAGTTGAGTTCCGTCATGAAAATATTGTGTCCAATGACCAAATCCACCTTGAGCAGGCGTGGACGTCCAATAGCATCCATCAATCGATGCATCAGATCCAGCTTTATTAAGATTAATATACACGTCTTTCATTTCATCTTTTGTAGGTAAATGCCAATCACTGTAACTATTCAATACTAATGAGTCACAAGCCACTTTCGCCGACTTCCAATCCAACTGATAATCTAGGTCATCTGGTGTAACTACCAAGCCATGTCCGTCCTTTTCATAAACAACAATGCCCCCATTTCTTATCTCAACTGGAGTAGTTTTTTGAACTTTATCTTTTCTACAAGAAACCACCATCATTGAGGCGGTAAATAGTGTTAAAATTATTATGTTTTTCACTTAACGAACATACACCCTATTTTAGGATAGCATTACGGATTACCGCAAGTCAGTTAAGTTAGTTTTAAGGATTATCGCAAATGAGCAACGTCAGTATACCATGGGCGTTGACTGTAAACTGTATTACTTCAATGTCAACGTTACCCTCCTACGTGAATGATCGATTGATTTACAGATTTTTTGCCCGATACAACACTTCCCCCCTCCCCATCGTCTATCACTCCGCAACACAGTTATGCGGAAACACCTCATCGTCCTAATTTGCCTCCTGCTCGGATCTACCCACGCCGATGCACAATACTATTTCAACGCCCCAAACGCATCGGCCTATAACCCCATCAACAACCGCTACCTCATCACCAACCAAGGCAGTGGCGAAGTCCTTCAAATCGATCGCGCTGGCAACAAAACCCTGTTCGCCAAAAACCTCATATCGCCCCGAAACATCGCCTTTCACAAACTCCCCATCGGATACGCAGTGCTCGTGCTCGACTCCAACCGCATGGTCATTTACGATACCTCCGGCAACCTCATCGGCACCGAAACCGTCAGCGGCATCCAACAAATTCAAGACTGCGCCTACGACTCCATCGCCCAGGTCCTCTATACCGCCGACCGCCTCCGTGGCTGCATCTACAAAACCACCTTCGCCACCGCATCGCCCCATACCCCACATACCACCATTTGGGTCAGCAACCTCACCAAACCCTCCGCCATCATTTGGCAAAAGAGCAAAAACCGACTCCTCCTCGTTCAAGATACCACCAACACCAAACTCCTGTCCGTATCCATCAGCGATTCCAGCGTGCAAACCCTTCGATCGCTCAACATCAACCATGCGATGGGACTCGCCGAAGACGCCCAAGGCAACCTCTACATTGCTTCAGTGGGCGACAAATACATTTACCAACTCAACAAATACTACAGCGGCAACCCCAAAGCGCTGCTCAGCGAACCCAAACCAGGCGATATCACCATCGTCAGCGAACGCAACGAATGGGTCTACACCTGCATCATCTGCGGCAAAGTGTTTGTGGCCGATATCCACCTATTTGGTCCCGATAGTGAAATTGTGGGCTGCGCCGGCGACAGCGTTACCACCTATAAAAACCCCTTCATCAAAAACATCGGCACCTTCGAAAACGGCAATGAATTCATCCTCGAACTGAGCGATGACAAAGGCAATTTCGACAAAGGCAACACATTAAACCGCGTTCAAGACACCCTCATCCCCCGCGAAATACAGGGGATTCTGCCCAAAAACATCTCCGCCGGCATGGGCTATCGCATCCGATGGAGCAGCACCAAACCCAAAATCACGGGCTACCTCCAAATGACCCAAATTCTTGAAGCGCCCACCTTGCTGCTGTCTGATAAGGGTTCTGTTCGATACGATTGCGATGGCCTCGGCATCCGTTTGAAAGCGCAGGATTCCGCCATACTCACCGATTACACCTGGCGTGTGAATGGCGCGGTCTTCACCGATTCCACGCAGTTTCTCACGATCAAAGGCCAAAGCCAAAACACCCAGTTTGTAAAACTCGAAGCCAAACAATCGGCCACCGGTTGCACCGCCCATGATTCGGTGAAAATCATCTATGCCGCATCGCCCCAGGTGCCCCAACAACTCCCCAACATCGGCGTTTGTGCAAGTGATTCTGTCATTTTTGGCGACACTTTTACCAACAACACCCATCAATACAACTGGAAAAATGACAAAGGTTGGAAGAGTCAAAGCATGAAGCCGCACTACAAAGCGCTGCGAACAGATACGTTTCATTGCACGATTACCTCCACCCAAGGATGTGTGTCGACCACCACTCAAACCTTAACCGTTACTCAATACGATTCCATTCGATGGGTCACCCAATCCGATACACTGCTGGAAGTCACCTCGCAGCAAAAGGATACGCTGTATTGGTATCACAATGGCAAACTCATTCGCGCCGATAAGCAGAACCAATTGTCAAACCCCGATACCGGATGGTACAATGTATGCACTGGCGTTAAAAAACGCATGGGCCAAGTGGGTTGCATTCAGTGTGTAGAAGGCCATTACGTGGCACCCAAATTGGTTTCCACGCACAAGTTTGGTCGATCAACCCTGCGCATTTACCCCAACCCAGCTTCAGATGTCCTTCATTTAAACGCTCCAAACCATACCCAATGGCAGCTGTATTCTCCCAAAGGGGAAGCCCTCGCCCAAGGAACAGGAAATCTCATTCATACCCACACGCTAAGTCCCGGTTGCTATTCAATAAAAGTCCAAAATGCAACACCAATGCGGTTTTGTATCGCTCGGTAGGTTAACAACAATTTGATATATTTGCTATATTTTATCGATGAAAAAACTCATTTTCTCCCTCTTCATTTGCCTTTTGATCAATGCCAGCAGTGCGCAAAAAATCCTTTTCGTGAATGACAATGATGACATTGTTGCCAATAGCGACACCCTTATCAATTCACTGGGCCGCAGCAAATACAAAACATTTGACCACTATAACATCGCCGATTCTGCAGGTATCATCCCCTCCGCCGCATTGATGATAAAGTACGATGTAGTAATTTGGTATTCATCTACCGATGGTGTGGGGCTTCGTTTTTGGAAAGATAGTTCAGCCATCAATCCCAACATCAAAGCCTTCGTAGATGCAGGGAAATCACTCTGGATAATTGGTCAAGATGTATTGTACGACGCCTATGGCAAGGCCCCTTTGGCATTTAAACCCGGAGATTTCACACATGATTACATGGGGATTTTGGCTTATGAAAACCAATCCAAATCCGATGATGGTGATTTGGGAGTGGCGCAACTGGATCGCAGTGCGAGTGCACCAACTAATTTTGCTACCAAACTCGATTGGATCTTTTCAACCCTTTGGTATGTAGATGGTTGCACTTTGAGAAATGGCGTTGAAAGCATCTATAAAATGGGACCTTCTGGCTACATTTTGGCGGGATATGATGCCATGTTTTACAGCAAACTACAAAACAAAAAAGTGATGTCGTCCCTTTTTGACCCCGCCTTAATCAAAACACCTGCTCAACGCGTGGCTTTCCTCAATGCGAGTTTAGACTACCTTCTATTGATGGCAAAAGTGCGTGAATTATCCATATCCAATTTAAAAATTGTTCCAAACCCCTCTAACCAAATTGCGGTAATGTTCGGGGATTTTCAACAGGGCGATGAAATCTATGTGTACAACGCGTTGGGTGCGATGGTGAAATCAATGCACATAGACAACAAAGTAAAAAATCATTCGCTCAATGTGCAAGACCTTGCAACAGGCCAATATTTCATTCAAGTCATGCGAAATGCTTCCGCGATTTACGCTGGAAAACTAACAGTGCAGTTGTAACAGAATCAATAAATTATAAATACATTACCAAGCCCACGGCGATCGTCAAAATGCCGATGACTTGCAATACTGCCGCTTGGTACACAGATTTCATGTATGCCGCAGGCAATGTCATTTTGTGCATGCGGGAAATTCCCATGCTTTGGGTCACGAAAACATATACAATCAACATCCCAAAGTAGGCATACATGGGATTGATACCCATCGCCCAAAGCTTTTCAAAACTGTTGGTGGCACCAAAAATCAAATAAATCGCAATGATACCCACTAGCACGAAAACACTGTAAGTGCGCGTCTTGGCAAACGACGACATCAAATCGTGCAATTCTTCTGCATTCAACGCTTTCAATCCGCGCTCTCTAATCACCCTTCCCCACAACGTCGCCGCAAGCGCAATCGCTATCCCTACATAAAAAATTGTTTCACTATTCATACGAGTAAATTAAGGCAATTTGTTTTAAACCCCTTCGCCCCAATTCGAGAGCTCATCAGCACTCCATAAGCCCGGAAAGAACACCCTGCGCTGGTATTTTGGATGCATATACTTGCGCCAATCGCTGCCACCCGTAGCCGCCGCCTCGCCCAAATACTTGCCCGCCGCATGGTAATGCGCCATCACCCAAGTCACATTCACCGTGTAATCGTAATGTCGCATCGCGGCTACCAACCCCGCATCCGACTTCACATCCTCCGGCAACTGCTGAAACTTCGTCCACAAATTCGTTTGATTGTACCCCTCCATCTTACCCAAGAAATCCGCCTTATAGCGCTTTTCAAAGTTGCTCAACAATGCATTTTTCCGGCCCGTAGTGTGATCCTTCCCCGCCGCCTGCCAATACAAATGCTCAAAAGCATGCTCGTATGAAGTGTTCCTATCGATGGTGGCCCGAAAACGGAAATCGATCAAATTAATCAGCTCCGTACTGGCAAATTCAATCAACCGATACTGAGCACTCTGGAACCCACTCGCCGGTGTCAACGTGTTCCGAAACTTCATATACTGCTCCTTCTCCATCCCATCGCCCATGATCGAAAACGAACTCGATAGCATGTCGAAATACCGACTGATCCTGCGCAATTTCTCGGTGAAAAATGCAGCCTCAACCACCTCTTTCTTCGAAACCTGATCAATCTCCCACAAAATCATTTTGAACAGCAACTCATTGATTTGGTGATACATAATAAACACCATCTCATCGGGCTGATCCGTTCTCTGCACCTGCAATCCCAACAACGCATCAGGCAAAATATAATCCCAATATGTAATGGGGTTAGACCACGACAATCCCTCCAAATGCACATCGGGGTTCTGGTCTATCGCGCGGTATTTCTCGTCGATCCGCTTCAGTATTTCTTCTCTATCCATCATGAGACTTTCAATTTCTTGCTACAAATAACCGCCGATTCGGGCATTCTTCCCCAAAAACCCTGCATTTTTCTGAAATTTTAGGGTACTGGGCGATGCCAAATTCAAGTCAGCCCGCAGCGATGCCTTCCTCAGAACAGGACCAAAAGTAAAAAAACCCAGGGATTTGACCCGGTCTGATATCAAAGAGATGCACCCAACCTATCCAATTTCCGCAGCAAAAAAGTACCTTTGGCACCGTGGATATCATTGCATTTACAGCGTCTTTTGTTCAGCGTACGATGGAGGCCGCCGAAGGCGGACACGATTGGTGGCACATCCACCGCGTGCATACCAACGCCAAAAAAATCGCCCAGTCAGAATCCGTAGACCCCATAGTGGTAGAACTCGCCGCGCTTCTACACGATATCGCCGATGCCAAATTTCACAACGGCGACGAAACCATCGGCCCCGCAACGGCCAAACAGTTTCTCGAAACACAAGCGCAACCGGCATTCCCCAATCAGCTATCGCCACAGCAGATTCTCCACATCGTTCGCATCATCGAAAACATCTCCTTCAAAGGTGGCAAAGAACAAGCGCCGTTTCATTCGAAAGAACTCGCCGTGGTGCAAGACGCCGATCGCCTCGATGCCATCGGTGCCATCGGTATCGCCCGAACCTTCAACTATGGCGGATTCAAAGGCAGCGAAATTTTCAACCCAACCCTGCCCCCCAACCCCAACATGAGCAAAGAGGAATACAAAAAAGGTGGCAACCCCAGCCTCAACCACTTTTGGGAAAAACTACTGCTCCTCAAAGACCGCATGAATACCGAAACAGGGAAAAAGTTGGCCGCGGAACGACACACATTCATGTTGTCGTACTTGTGTCATTTTTTCGAAGAAACCGGCATCCAACCCGCCGGATTTGAACTTCCCACACAATAAATTCCCTCTTCCGACGTTCACCAAAGGTGAACGAAAATGACCCCCGACCGCCCTTTGGTCGCTTTGTAATCGCCGGATTGTGCATCGCCCTAATCGCAATTAAAGCCTGTGGCGGAAGTAACGAAAACACAGACAACAACATAGACCCCGAGGCGCAAAAAATCGCCCTGCAAAATGAACCCATGGTCAAAACCGCTTGCAGTGGTTGTCACGCTTTTGTACCCGCCGATAAACTCGACAAAACCACTTGGGAAGCCGTAATCAAAGTCATGGCACCCAAAATGGGCATCTTCGAACACAACGGCGAAACCTATTTCAATGAAAAAAGTGATCCCAATGTAGACGCCAGTATCTACCCATTAAACCCAACCATTGCTCCGGAAGACCTCGATAAAATTTTCCATTACTACCACACGTTGGCGCCCGATGCCCTGCCTGCTCAAAACCGCAAATACCCCATCGCCAAAGACAACGGCTTGTTCCAACTCAACCACCAAAATGGCATGTTTCCCGCCGTGGGCAATATGCCCATGACCACCTTTGTTTCGATGGTACCCGGCAAAAACGAAATCATCATGGGGAGCTTTGGCGAAAAAGGCAACTTGGCCTCGTTCAGCACCAAGGGCACCCGCAACTGGTCGCAAGATTTCCCTTCGGCACCCACCTGGGTAGATTTCTCCAACCCCAACCAATGGCTGGTCACTTGCATCGGTTCTGTGCAACCCACCAACGCAAAAATTGGCAGCATCCACAATTTCTCGCCCCAATCCAAAAGCAGCAGCGTGGTGGCCAGCGAAGTGGCCAGGCCGGTAATGTCGTTCCGCCTCCCCCAATCCAACCAAATTTTGATCAATGCTTTCGGACATTTGAAAGGACAAACCTATACCTACAACACCAACAAAAAGAGCCAAGAACAGGTGCTTCGCGACATCCCCGGAGCCATCTGCTCGCGGATCGCTGATTGGGACGGAGATGGTAAAAAAGACATCCTCACCCTGTTCGCACAGAACAAAGAAAGCATCGTTTTCTTCAAAAATACAGGCAGCGGATACCAAGAAACCGCCACCTTACTCGAAACTATGCCGGTGTATGGCTCCAACAGTTTTGACCTGGCCGACATGAATGGCGATGGCAAATTGGATATCGTCTATACCTGCGGTGACAATGCCGATTACTCGGTGATTTTGAAAGATTACCACGGCGTTTACGTCTATCTCAACCAAGGCAACAACCAAGTAAAACAAGGCTATTTCTACCCCATCCACGGTTGCTTCAAGGCTTTGGCGCGCGATTTCGACCTCGATGGCGACCAAGACATCATCACGGTTTCGTTCTTCGCCGATTTCCTTTCACAACACGAAGAAGCCGCTGTGTATTTGGAAAACAACAAGATGGATTTCAAGCCGTATGCGTTGCCGGGTTACGACATGGGGCGATGGCTTACGATGGACGCGGCCGACGTGGATGGCGATGGCGACCAAGACCTGGTTTTTGGCAATTTGTCGATGGGTCCTGAAAGTTTTATGAGCCAAGAGCAGGTGAAAAAGTTCGCTGCCGGTCCGGCCTGTATTTTCCTGAAAAACACCACTCGCTAATCCCAAACCCCATGAAAAAGTTAGTCACGGCACTCAAGTATTTCATCAACCTGTTTTGGGGGATCATTTTTTTGTTGTTTGCCTCGGTGCAGTTCAACGACCCCGATCCTGCCATTTGGATTTTCACTTACACGGTGACCGCCATCTTCTGTTTTGTCTATTTGAAAATAGATTGGGCACAGCGCCTAAAATGGCTCTTTTTGGCGGCTTCCATGGCGTTGATGCTCGGAAGCTTTTTGCAATTCCCACCGCAATGGGAAGGTTTTGGTACTGAAATGAAAACGGCAAACAACGAATTGGCGCGGGAAAGCATTGGCTTGTTGCTCTGCGGATTGGTGTTGTTGGTTCAGTTTTTCTGCATCAAACCCAAAGCCACAGCTGAACGTTAAATCCGCTCAAAAGAGGCCATCCAACCATTTCCTTGGACTGTCTCGCTGCAACGGTCAACAAAGCCACAGGCGAGTACACCAACAGCCTACATCCGGGGTTGGCCAAGGCCGAAAATCGCCAAAAGATAATCTTCGTTCTTGCTATGAATCACTTATTTTCGCAAACGATGAAATTGCTGTTGATCTCAGCATTATTAACCGCCAGCCCCTGGTTATTGTCGCCCGACATCCCTTGGAATCCATCCAAATCTGGTCATGGAGTAAAAGTATATACACGTCCCGTTGCCGGCTCATCCATCAAAGAAATCAAGGCTGAATTGGAGTTGGATTGCTCCATGAATACTGCCGTTGCCTGTTTGGCCGACATCCCCTCATACACCCAATGGATCTATCAGATGTCCGAGGCCCGGGTGATTAAAACCATTAGCAGCACAGAGTTTGAAGTGTATCAGCGGGTGAAGACGCCATGGCCTTTAGACGATCGCGATGTAATAGGGCATTATGTTCTAAAGCAGGATCCCAGGAGTTTGGATGTATCCATCATCACCCATTCTGTCCCCAAGGTACTACCCGTGGTTTCGGGGGTGGTGAGGGTGCAAAAAAATCGGACCACATGGACCATCAAACCATTGGCTAAAAACAAGAACAAGTGTGAATATTTCCTGTTGCTCGATCCGGGTGGGGATGTACCTGCTTGGATCATCAATTTATTCATATCAGAGGGCCCTTACAGCAGTTTGGTTAAACTCAAGCAGCGGGTGAATTTACCCAAATACGCCAACACGAAGTTTGCGTGGATTACTGAGAAATTCCAGTAAAAAAAGACCGTGTAAACGAAGTGGCGATGGAATGTTTCCGCTGCGATTTAATCAACTATTGCCATTGCTTGGCGCGTGGATTCATGATCAAGAACCATGCGGGTACCACCAAACTCAAAACCATCATACCCGGATAACCCGTGGGCATTTGCGGTGCCGCATCAATGGATTGTAGGGTTTGGTATTTCTTGTTGGATTTATAATGGTGGTCTGAATGTCGGCTCAATTCAAACAAAATCAGTCTACCCACCACGTGATTGCTATTCCAAGAGTGTTCTGGTTGAACAATTTCATAGTGGCCGGTTTGGGTTTTCTTCCGCCTGAGTCCGTAGTGTTCGATGTAATTGATGGTTTCAAGGAATATGCCACCGATGAGTGCGGCCAACCAAAAGGAGAAGGTAGCCCAGCCGCCAAAGATGAGATAGATTGCAATAACCACCAACAGTTGGGTTATTTGAAAGCGCAGCATTTCGTTGCGCAGTGACCATGGTGATAAGGCCTCGCGCCGCAGGCGCTCGGCCTCAATCCTCCAAGCCGAAATCCATGTCTGAAACATAGACCTCAGCCAAAATGTATAAACCACCTCGTGCATTCGCGCCGTAGACGGATCCTCCGGCGTGCCCACGTGCTTGTGATGACCGCGGTTGTGCTCAATGAAAAAGTGCATATACAATGAACTCGCCAACAACATCTTGGCAAAAAATTGCTCCATTCTGTTGCTGCGATGTCCCAGCTCATGCGCCACATTGATACCAAAACTACCACACATAATGCCCATCGCCATCACCAACCCAAACCACTGCCAGCTCGCCTGCGGCTCGCTGTGCCCCATCATCCAACAAAACCACACCACATAAAACCATTGAATGGGCACAATCATATACAAAAGATAATCATACCAACGATCCTGCGCATCCAATTGTAACTCCGCCTCATTCAAAGTAGCGCCTTTCGCCCCCATGACCAATTCCATGAGCGGTATCGCACCAAACACAAACAAAACTGCAAACCAAGACCAGTTGCCACCCATCACAAAGGACACCGTTACCGCCATCGTTGGCAAGTGGGTTGTTAAGTATTTCAAGGATCTCATAACCAGTATAATAAGTACAAAAACGAAAATACAGAAAAATCAATCATCCTTGATAATTAAAACTACAAGCAACCATTTCTATGCAAAATACCCCTCTCTCAAACACCATTAATTAACAATTTAGTAATATAGAATTATTGTTAGTTTAACCCTATGTAAATTCAATGTTAACCATTTTTGCATCGCTTTACATTTAGGTAACAATAGATTCATTTGTGAAAAACATTATTTTAATCATCGCAACATTTTGCGCACTCAACAACGCAGCCAAAGCAGCGTCAATGGAACCCCTCACCGACACCACAAAAGCGCTGAAAATTGCCGAAAAACCGGCCGCCAAACACTGGTATGAATCCCTGCAAATGCGCGGCTACACCCAAGTGCGCTACAACCGTTTGGGCGAAACCAACCCCAATTTAAAATGTGAACAATGTGATCGCTACTGGGGAAATAACCAAGGCGTTGGTATCCGTCGTGCCCGACTCATTATCTCCGGACAAGTTCACCCACGCGTTTACCTATACTTTCAAACCGATGCCGCCAACACTGTGGGTACAGGCATGCAATTCCTCCAAGTGCGAGATTTGTATTTCGATTATGGCCTCGACAAGAAAAATGAATTCCGCCTTCGTTTCGGACAAAGCAAAGTGCCTTTTGGTTTCGAAAACTTGCAAAGCAGTCAAAACCGATTGCCCCTAGACCGCGCCGATGCCACCAATTCTGCCGTAGCCAATGAACGTGATATGGGCTTGTTCTTTATGTGGGCCCCATCAAAAACGCGTAAATTATACGCAGACCTCATTAAAGAAAACCTCAAAGGCTCTGGCGATTACGGTGTTTTTGCCTTTGGCTTTTACAACGGTCAAGTTGCCAATAAGCCCGAACTCAACAACAACCGTCACGTAGTTGCCCGATTCAGCTATCCCATCGCCATTGGTAAACAACTCATCGAACCCGGTATCGCCGCATACAAAGGTGTTTTCACTTTGGCATCAGACCAGTTAACCAAGGGCGTAAAATTCACAAAAGCATCCACGCTGATCAACAATATGCAACCCGATGCCAGCTACCTCGACCAACGTGTGAATGCCCAATTTGTGGTCTACCCCAAGCCCTTCGGTATTCAAGCTGAATACAACATGGGTGTGGGACCCCAATTCAATCCCGTTACCGACTCCATCGAAACCCAAAAACTTCAAGGAGGTTACGCCACATTCTCTTATAAAATGAACACCACAGAAGGCAGTGTGATTCCTTTCGTACGTATCCAAAAATACAGCGGCGGCAAGAAACAAGAATTGGATGCCCGCAGCTACAAAATGCAGGAATTCGAAATCGGTACCGAGTGGCAAATCAACAAGAATTTTGAACTAACCGCCATGTACACCACATCGCACAGAGAATTCTTGGATTATGCCAAACAAACCAACGCCCAAAAAGGGCGATTGATCCGCATCCAAGTGCAAATGAACTTCTAATCGATTACATTCGCGGTCATGGAATACCGCAGATTAGGAAAATCAGGACTACCCGTTTCTGAACTCAGCTTTGGCTCTTGGATCACCTTCGGAAATCAAATCAATGATGGGGTTTCGGAGCGATTGATGGACATCGCCTATGAGGCAGGCGTCAACTTCTTCGACAACGCCGAAGTATACGCCGCCGGCGCCTCAGAAGAGGTGATGGGCCAAATCCTGCACAAAAAAAACTGGTCGCGCGATTCCTATATAGTGAGTTCCAAAGTGTTCTTCGGCGCCGGCGCAAAAGTGCCCACCCAAAAAGGACTCCACCGCAAACACATCGTTGAAGCCTGCAACCAAGCCCTGCAACGCTTGCAAGTCGATTACCTTGATCTGTATTTCTGCCATCGCCCCGACAAACAAACGCCCATCGAAGAAACCGTTTGGAGCATGCACCAGCTCATCCTAGCCGGCAAAATCCTCTATTGGGGAACTTCTGAATGGAGCGCACAAGAAATCATGGAAGCCCACATGGTGGCCCAGCGATATAACCTCATCGGACCCGTTGTTGAACAACCCCAATACAACATGCTGGTTCGAGATAAAGTGGAAGTGGAATACAGCCAAATTTACAAAACCGTGGGACTTGGAACCACCATTTGGAGTCCATTGGCCAGCGGCTACCTCACCGGAAAATACCTCAACCAACCACCCGCAGATGCACGCCTTAAGCGCGATGAATTGGGTTGGTTATCGGAAAGATTGCTGCAAGAAACACATGCCGAAAAAGTCAAAAATCTGATGGCCCTTGCCGCAGAAATCGGTGTGTCCATGCCCCAACTCGGCGTGGCGTGGTGCCTAAAAAACCCCAATGTGAGTACCGTGATTTTGGGCGCAACCAAGCCAGAACAACTTCAAGAAACCCTTACTGCACCAGGCATTTTGCCACTACTCACCGATGAGGTCATGGAGCGCATTGAAAACATCTTACAAAACAAGCCTCAACACCCACAGTACTAAGCAATTTTTCGGCAGGAATCTCCAAGTTTTCATCGACCTAACTGGTTGGCCATTTATGGCACAAGGTTTGCACTTTTCGCGCGGATGAAAAGGATGGACTTGTTTCGCGCAGTGATTGTAGCATGTTGGATGCTCGCCCCCGCCTTACAACTTCAAGCCGATCCCATCGCCGATGCGCTTAAACTCATCCGTCAGTCAGCAAAATCATCGGTCAAAAAACAAACATTTAAAAAAATCGCCCCCACTGTCCCTGTGGAGGCAAGCATCGCCGCAGCAACACAACTGCAGTACCAAGAGGCCGCGCTCCTGCTCTACAAACGCCAATTTACAAAAGACAGCAACAACCCCGTTTTGCACCATGCACTGGCCATGTTGCCCAACGACAAAGAGCCCTTTTCGTCCATTCAACACAGCTTCGATGCCCTTCGCCATTGGGCTAGCATCGCCAAGGATAAAAAAGGCAACAACATCACCGCAAAACAATGGGCCAAATACAAGCAGAAATATCAGCTCACCTACCACAATACCGATACGCTGCTGTTCACCCAAACCAATGAATTCTATAACAAACGCAGCAATGCAACTTTAGACCAAGCAAGGCGCATACTGAGCGATTTGCAGATGGAATCGCAATGGATATCGTCTTGCCAAGATCAAATCCAACGATTGGAAGTTGAGGCATTTCAACAATGGCAAGCCAAACAAAAAAACGGCCCCGATACCAGCGGAAAAGCACCCAAATTTGAGTCGATTGCCCTCAAAGCCTACCAAAAACGCATCGAAACCCAATTGGCTTTCATCGAACAGATGGAGTTTGACTCGCTGATGCAAACTAGGAACATCGCGGCATTGGCGGCCCGACGTACCCAGCTCCTGGCCATCAAAAAGCCCAACGCGCAAACCAAAGTCATGATTCAGCGCGCCGAGGACACCCTGATTCAGTGGGAATTTGAACTCGCCGCCTCCGAAGATCAAGAGCAAAGTTACCGCCGGTTTTTGGCCCAATACCCCAAAGCGCCACAGAAAAATGCCATCCTTCAACGCTTGGAAGGACTTGCCTTTGAACGCGCCCAACAGCTCAACACCATAGAAGCCTATGAACAATTTTTGAAGTCGCAACTGACACCGCCTTTGCAACGCACCGACCTCACATTCCGCGCCCAATTCCTGCTGCGATCGCTCACCGTAAAGCCCATTCCCATCGCCTATAACAAAACCAAAGAGCCGTTTAAAGAGGGATTTTACTTCGCCGATTCAGCCACTCTCCAACCATGGATGGAACTGGATTTCAAAATGGCTTACCCCTATGCCCTCAACAACTACCACAACCATTTCGTGGAAAGTGGGGCTACCCTCATCCCAGGATGTGCCTTGGTTATGCGCACCGACACCTTCGGATTGATCGAATTCAGTTACATCACCAAAGACGGCAAACCATTTACCAAAAACAATTACGAAACCATTTTTCAGTTTTCCAGTACGATGGCCTTCGTGCAACGCGGTGGACGATGGGGGATCTTGAATCACCGAGGCAAAGAACTGCTCCCCTGTAAATTCGAAAACCTTCGCTACGATACGATTGCGAAACGTGGAGCCCTACAGCTAGGCAAAAAATGGGCGTTATTCAACGAAACCGGCAAACTCATAACCACCCCCAAATTTGATGCAATTGGTTTCGAAACCTGGGAAAACGAACCCACCGAATCCCCCGCAAAATTGTGGGTGAGAAATCGCTGTGCAGCAAAAATCAACGACAACTGGGCCCTGATCGATACCCTCGGAAACTCCCTCACCCCTTTCGCTTACGAGAGCATGACAACCTTGCCCTACGGCAGGTTTATGGGTAAAATTAACGATGGATACTGCCTATGGCGCGATACGATTCGCTGCAGTGCACAATACGCCGAAGCAGTGGATTTTGGCAAACCCTACACCCTGGTGCAACAAAATGGTTGGGGCATCATCGATACTCTGGGTAAAATTTTGGTCCCGCCCATCTATGAAAAATCTCTGCTTGTGGGTAGTACCATCGCCCTGTTGAAAAACAAAAAATGGAATTTCTACTATTCCAAAGGCGAATTTAGCTTGCCCATCAAAGGCGTAATTGACGATTTCCGACTCTATGGCGATGGCATGGTCTATGCGCGACAGAAGAAAAACTGGATCCTCTATCACGCATTTACAAAAACGGTGAGAAAAGTGAAGAGTATCGACCTGCAACAACTAACCGATACCCTTTTGTTGGAACCCATTGGTAGCTATTGGTTTATCACCCACGCCAACGGCAAGGTGTTGTTGAAGGATACGTTAATGTCGCTCTCCCGCATCAACGACCACGAATGGTTTGCCACAAAACCAAGCCTGAATGGAACCACATTGATGGGTTTGTTGTGCTTGCCTTCGATGCAGTGGAGTTTAAAACCCGAGTACCAAGAAATCATCTTGTCGCAAAAGCCATCGCAGTACATGGTGAAGAAAAATGATCGATGGGGCGTGGTAAACAATTTTGGCGAAGTCATTGTGCCCATTGCCTACGATGCCATCACGGATACAGAATTCCCGGGATATTGGTATGCGTTAAAAGGCGAACAAACCCTTTGGATTGATGCTTCGGGCCGGGAATTGAGTCAGCCGTAATCGCCGAATTATACCCAATCAAATACCCAGACCATCCACAGCCTTACATATTGTTTACGTCACTGTGGACTAAACAAACAATGGCACAATGACAATCAAATTAATATTGATTGTTTATCTTGCCAACTTTATGTCAATTAAATACAGCTCCAAAGACAGCCCTGACAACGTATTAAAGCAAATCAAATTAAAGGTTGACAATTATTTCGTATCAAATAATTACAATAAAAACGGCAATGTCTATTTGGCAATAAAGTTCATTATTCAAGTCTTCTTAGCGAGTGTATCAATCTATTGGGTATTTAACACCACTGAATTCTATGCGCTTATTTTGGGATACTTGTGTTGTGGGTTCAGCTTGCTGATTTTGGGAATAAACTTTGGTCACGATGGCGCACATGGTTGTTTAACTGGAAACAAAACAATCGATGGAACCCTGTTC
>Ga0208231_1000219_pt1 | contig 16585 bp, 26 predicted proteins | sample LakMenEpi15Jun12_FD_150702 | JGI IMG/M metagenome (GOLD analysis project Ga0208231, IMG submission 150702) | Freshwater microbial communities from Lake Mendota, WI - 15JUN2012 deep hole epilimnion (SPAdes) | ecosystem: Environmental > Aquatic > Freshwater > Lentic | place: Lake Mendota, Madison...
AATATAATCAATATAATCAATATAATCAATATAATCAATATAATCAATATAATCAATATAATCAATATAATCAATATAATCAATATAATCAATATCAAAAATAAATTATTATTAAATTTATTAAAAAAATGATATAAGGATAATTTCAATTAATATAATTGTATGGGATTGTAGTTCAATGGTTAGAATATAGCTCTTATGAAGCTAAGACCCGAGTTCAATTCTCGGCAATCCTACTACATTATTTTTTTAATTATAATTTAATTGTAACAAAATAAATTATAATCAGATTTATATTTATGATAAATTTCTATATTTATAGTATTATTTCCAGGTCTTTCTTGAATTGCTGGAATATGATGTTTAGCATAAAATTGTGATGTATAAGCAATAGCATCAGGTTCTATATGAGTTTTAGTTACAGGAGAATTATCATAAGGCATAGCATTAATAGCAATGGATGAATTATTCATAATTTTATTATATATCTGTTATATATAAAGAGATTATTATATAAAAAAATAAATGGCATCAAAAGAAAAAAATTTTATAACAGATGGGTTATCTAATGAAGATATTATAATAACTATTTCAAAAATTATAACTAGAAATAAAGAAGATGAATTAAAAAAACTAGAAGATATGAAAAAATATGAATTATTAAAAACTGAATTTTCTTTTTTTAGTGAAAGATATCCTATGTTATTTGAACTTGCTATTAGAGATGATCAAGATTTTAATTGGACTAATCTTACTTATATGTTAAATATGAGAAATAAAATTATTAATGATGAATTAACTCCTGAAAATGCTTCTAAAATTGTAGGCAATGAATGGTTTAATAAATATGTTGATATTAATTCTATACCTGTTAATAAAAAACCGAAAAAATAATTAATAATCTTCATCCTCATCTAAATAATAATAATCTTCATCATATTCTTCTTCATAATATTCATCATAATATTCATCATCATCGTTATAATTATTTTCTTTTTCTAATTTTTTTTCTTCTTCTTCTAAATAAAATTTCTTGTCAATTTCATCATAATCAATTTCTGGTTTTGGTGGTGCCTTTGATGTAATAAAGAAGTAATGATCTCTTACATCTGTATCATAATCTTCTTCTTCTTTAATAATTACTTTATTTTTATATGATAAAGATGTATCAAAATCATCTTTATAATTTTTTAAATAGTAATTGATTAACTCTGATTTATTAATAATATTATTATTTAAATTTGATACATAATAATCAATTAAAAAATTCATTCTATGAGTTAAAATATTATCTTTTAAATCTTTTCGTGTAATTAATGCTGTAGAATAACAATTAAAATAATCATAAATATCATTAGTTTTAATCGTATTTAAAAAATTATTGAAATCTACAAACATTTTTATATTTTTATATATATTAAATAATAATCATTTTTTTTATTATATTATTTATAATATCTTGAATTTTATCTAAATCTACTTCCTTAGAATGTTTATAATATATATATACATTATTATTTTTTATCATTAATGATAAACGATTATTTATTTTATATTCTTCTAATTTATATTCATATCTACTATCAATATCATTTGTACATCCAAATGTATATGACTGCATCTTCATTTCATTAAAAGAAAATCCATAAAAATTATTTATATTTAATATATTTTCGACTTTTCTTAAATATAAATATTGACTATCATTACTTAAATCATATATATATGATAAGTTATTTCTATTATATGATACTATTGTTGTTTCTTTTGTTAATTTAAATCGTTTTCTAATTATTTCTAAAATATCATTATTAATAAATATATCGATCTTTAAATCATCCTTATTTTTTTTTGGATTACACATATATATTTCAATTATATTAGTATTATCAGTAATCAGTTTACTAATATCAAATTTCATTTATAGTTATATTAATTGTTTATTATTAAATCATTTTTTATTATCTATCATATTTAAAAATTTATTTAAATATAAAATACCATCCATCATTTCTTCTTTTAAATGTTGAAGATATTCTATATCAATTAAATCAGTTCTATCTAAATTTGTTCCATATTTAATTTTTCCTTTCTCAGCACGTAATAATAATTCATCTATTGTTTTTTTTACTATACTATCAGTGTTTATTATTTTATTATTATAATCCATTTAATTTATAAATATTCACATTAATTTTATATATTATTATAGATAATAAAAAAATGCCTAAATTAGATATTAAAATTATACTTGACGATTATATTGATATGATATATATATATGAAATATTATGTAATGAAACATATAATTATTATTATAATCTTAAATTTTTATTTGAATTTCCCATTATATTTATTAATATTTTTATGACTATTATAAATTCAACAATTACAGATATTTATATAATTAAAAATGCCAATATTTTTTTAAATGTAATGACTATGTTATTAGTATCATTAACAAATTATTTAAAAATAAATGAAAAATGTGAAATTTTAAAATTAAATAGAGATAAATTCATAAAACTTTATAATATGATAGAAAAAAGAAAATATACTGATGATATATCTTTAGATTTTATTGATAATATTATTACAAATTATGATACAATAATAGATAATATTAATTTTACTTTTCCTGTTAAAATATTAAAACAAATTAGAAATAAATATGCCACTAAAAAAACATTACCATTATTTATTAATGGTATTAAAAAATTAGATAAATATAGATATGATAATGGTATTATATGTTCAGAAGATAATATTGTTAATATTATTATAGAAGATCAACTTATTGAATAAAAAAATGAAATATATAAAATAAATTTAATATAATAATATAATGTATGAATTTTTATTTGATGATAAACAACTTTATAAAAAATTATTGGCAAAAGAATTAGTTGAAATTATCACAAAAGCAGATAAAGCATATCATAATGATGGAAAAGCTATTATTACAGATGATTATTATGATTTACTTATTGAAAGATTAAAAGAAAGAGCTCCTAAAAATCCTTATTTTAAAAAAATTGGCTTTAAACCATCTGAAAAAACAAAAATTAAATTACCATATTATTTAGGATCTCAAAATAAATTTAAATTTGAAGATAGTAAAGAAATAAATAAATGGTTTTCTAAATATAAATCACCTACTGAATATTATTTAAATGAAAAACTTGACGGTATTTCATGTTTAATTACTTCTGATAATGATAAAAATATTAAAATATATACTAGAGGAGATGGTTATAATGGTTTAGATATTACTTATATTAAAACTTATATAAAAAATATACCTACAGATTTACCTAAAAATTTTGCAGTAAGAGGTGAATTATTACTATCAAAAAAAAATTGGATTTCTATTAAAGATGAAGGCGCTAATCCTAGAAATGTAGTAGCAGGTGTTATAAATAGTAAAACAATTAATTTAAAAATTTTAAATTTAATAGAATTTATAGCTTATGATTATTTAAGTGATAGATTACCTATTAATGATTCTATGTTATATTTAGAAAGTATTGGATTTAAAATTGCTAAATATAAATTAATAAATCATACATTAAATACTGATGAATTATTTGAATATTTAAAAGAATTTAAAAAAAATAGTGAATATGAAATAGATGGTATTATAATTACTCATAATAAATCTCATAATTTAGATATTGGTAAAAATCCTGATTATGCTTTTGCGTTTAAATCAAATATCATTTTAGATTCTGTTGAAGTTATTGTATTAGATGTTGAATGGAATATTTCAAAAGATAAATATTTAAAACCTATTGTTAAATTTAATCCTATTATTATAAATGGTGTATCTATCAAACAAGCAACTGGTTTTAATGCTGATTTTATAGTTAAACATAAAATAGGTAAAGGTTCTGTTATTAAAATACAAAGATCAGGTGATGTTATTCCCCATATTACTGAAATTCTAAAAGAATCTGATGATAATTTACCATTAATGCCTAAAATTCCTTATATTTGGAATAAAACAAAAATAGATATATTAATAGAAGGAGATGATAAAAATAGAGATCATGATATAAAATCTTTTACCTTTTTTATGAAATCATTAAATATAAAAGGTATTAGTGAGGGTATTATAACAAAATTATATGATAATTCTTATGATACCCTTTATAAAATTATTAATATTTCTAAAGAACAAATATTAGAAATTGATGGATTTAAAGATAAAAGTGCCTTAAATTTAATTACTTCTTTAAATGAAATAAAATTAAAAAGTTGTAAAGAAATCATGATTGCTTCTAATATACTAGGAAGAGGTATTGGTGAGAAAAAATTAGAATTAATTTTTAAAGAATATCCTTTTATATGTATTGATAAAAATAAAGCTTTAGAATTAAAAATAGATGATATCAAAAAAATTAATGGTATGGGTGATATTACATCTAAACAATTTATTGATAATTTAAATAAATTTTTCGAATTTTATCAAGAATTAGAATTTAAAGAAATTGAAAAATCTAAATCTAAATCTAAATCTAAATCTCCACCTAAAATTATTAATAAAAAAATAGAAAATAAACATTTCGTGTTTTCAGGATTTAGAAATAAAGAATTTGAAGACTATATTAAAGAAAATAATGGTATAATTGATAATAATATTATTAAAAATACTAATTATCTTATTATAAAAGATAATACAAAAATAACTACTAAGATAAAAATAGCAGAAGAAAAGGGTCTTATAATAATTTTAAGTAAAGATTTTCTAAATTTTATAAAAAATGATTTATAATTATTATAATAATATTATTCATTAACATGAAACGAAATTACGATTCATTTTCTTATATGAATATCCCTGAATATTATGTTATATTAGCAAATTCTATTAAAGAAAATAAAATAAAAGATTTTGTAATGATCTCAAATGATGATGCTGATGATATTGACTGTGACAATATGGTATTATATTTTAATCATATACTAAACGGATATGTTAATAATATTAGTAAAGACAGTATATCAATTGAATATTATTACAATGATATTTTATATAAAATAGCATTATATTATAATGAAAATTTAAAAATATATAAAATAAATTTTATAAAAATAAATTAAATCGACCAAAAAAAAGAAAAAAATGAGACAAAATTATAATAGTCTTGTCTCATTTTTTTCTTTTTTTGGTCGATTTGCGTAATTTAAAAAATGATTTTATTTTTTATATTATAATTTATTATAATCAATGAATTATAATTATGATGAAAATGATATTATTAATGAAATGTTAGATTTAAATGATATCAATATTATCTATTATAATCTTCAAGAAATTATTTATAATTTAGTTATAGTAAATGATAGTGATAATATATTAGAAATTATTGACGAATATGGTGGATTTAATGATATTTATATTTTATATGAAAATAAATATAAATATACATCATTATTAGATATTGATAAAGAAAATAAATTAAATAATTACAATAAAATAGCTTTTATAGGAATGTTTGATTATATATTTAATAAAATTAGTTCTATTATTAATAGTAAAAATAACATTGATGATTTATGTGATCAATTAAATTTAAGTATAAATATATAAAAAATGATTTTTATTTTTTATAACAAAAATAATTATGAATATTATTTATTCAAATGATTTTTATATCAGAAATAATTATTATCATTTTAATTCAGATAATGTTATTGTCTTATATAATAATCTTAATATTATAATTAAAGAAATGGAACATTTAGATGATATTAAAGATGAAATAAGTTCACAACAATATTTAACTAAATCAACTATTCTTCTTAAATGTTATAATATAATAAATGATGCTTATAGATAATACAATTTTATTTAATTGTTCTTAAATAAAAAGATATATTTTTATCTTTTACATATTTTCTATAAGAATTATCCCAAATAATATTCCATTTATTGTCTTTTTTATAATTACTCATTTTTAATAAATAATTAGAAGATGATAAATAAGGTCTTCTCATTCCTATTTTAGAAAAATATCCCATTACATATATATTAGAAACCATTACCCAATCATATGCGTCTATAGATATTATTTCCATAAACCATTTATATATATCTTGTGGTCTTATTTCATTTAATATCATAAAATTTAAAAAAATCATAAGTCTTACAATATGATGTGAATAACCATATGTTATTGCTTTTTTTATTTCATTATCAATTATTGATAATCCAGTAGTAGCAGAATACCAATTATTATTTAATTTTTTATTATTTTTAAAAGTATTACTATTTATTATTTCTTCATATTTATAAATATATAAATATCTCATATATTCACGCCATCCTATTATTTGTCTTATAAAACCTTCATATGAATTTATTGGTATTTTATATTCATATTTTTTAATAATATTTATTAATGTTAATGGAACTATTAATCCATTATTTAACATTGGACTTATAATTGAATGATACATAAATGGATTATTATCTTGAATAACATCTTGATATAATCCAAAATTATTTATATTAAATTTAATATAATTTTCATATGCTTCATACGCAGTTTTAGAATTTATTGGATATATTTTTAAATGATCTATAGTAGGATTTCCTATATGATTATTAAATAAATATTTATTTGAATATTTTATACCTTCTTCATAATATTCTTTATTATATTTATTTATATAATTTATAGTAGTATTTAATGGAACTTCTATTTTAGGATTAGATCTATTATATATATCTTTATTTTCTACATTTTCTAATATTTTTAATTTATTTTTAGATAATTTATATATAGAAGAATGTGAAATACTATTTTTTTTATTATATATATCTAAATCTTTTTTATTTAATATAAACATTGGTGTTTCTATTTCAAATATTTTTAGATTTAGTTCTTTATATTTATTAAGTAATTTATAATCTGTTATTTCATAACAGTAATAATTATCAGTTGAATTAAATATTTCTTTATTATTATTACAACATTCATAATAATATATATTATTAATTCCTTCTTTTATCATATTATCATAATAACATTTCATACATGCTCTTAAATATGCTATTTTTATTTTATTAGGTTTAATTTCAGAAGAAAAATAATGAGGATCTTCATATATTATAATTTTATTATATCTATTTTTTTTAATATGTAATATACTTTCTTCAAATAATTGATTTGGTAAAATTAAAAAAATATTCATTATTTATATTTATCACATAATTTATTTAATTTATTATATGTTGGCTTATCTTTTTCTATTTTTCTATTTGTTCTTGGATTTACTAATTTATTACTTTTCCATTTTAAACATTCCTCTTTAGTAAATTCATCTTTTGAATTTTTAATTATTTTCTTTGATTCTTCTATAACAGGTGTTTTATAACTATCACAATCTTTCTTTAATTTATTATATGTAGCCTTATCTTTTTCTATTTTTCTATTTGTTTTTGGATTTACTAATTTATTAGTCTTCCATTTTAAACATTCATCTTTAGTTGATTCTATTTTTATTTTTTTTTGCTCTTTAACATCTTTTATTTCAGCACTTTTAGACTTCTTTATATCTTCTTTAAATTTTAATGATTTTTTCTGATTTAATAATTTTGTTCTAAATCTATTTAATAAATCTTTACGTTCATTAAATAATTCTTGTTCTTTCTTATTTTCTGGAGTTTTATCACTAGATTTTAATGTTTTATATAAACTTATTCTAATACTAAATATAAATAATTGTGATGATTTTAATATTTTTTGAAATATCTCTATAAAATCATATTCATTATTAATTAAATGTAATATATTATATAACACTCTTGATCTTTTAAAATAAATAGGCACTTTTAATATATTTATTTTATCAATATTTAAATAAGCATCTCTATTTACAAATAATAATTCTAATTCATTATTTTTTTTTAACATTTTTTGTATTTTTCTTATATTATATTGATTATCTATATCTTTACTATCTGGTATATATATAGCATTTCTATCTAATTCAAATAATGCTATTATTGTAGCTGCTATATAATTTGTATAAATATAATTTTTAGTAGCATCATATTCAAAAAATAATTTTTTATTATTAGTTTCATGAGTCTGATAACTTATTCTTACATCACTATATTTTAATCCTCCTTCTGATATTATTGAATCTAATTTTATTTTAATTAAATTACTATAATTTTTATTATTTATTGCTATCTTATTAAATTTAGATCCATATTTATCATCATAATTAATAACTGTATACGGTGATTTTATTTTTTCATCTTCATCCTCTTCTTCATATATATCTTCAATTTTTACTGTTTTTATATATGTTAAATAACTCTTAAAACCTTCTAATTGAAGTTTATTTTCAAATAATATATATTCCCATAAATAACCACCATATTTTGAACATGCTACTTTATTTCCTACTAATGTTTCATATAATCTAGGTGCTCTATTTGTATCAGCACCTTGTTTTTGAGCAATTTCTTCTAATGTTAAACATTCAGGATGTTCAATTATAATATCATTTTCTATATTGTAATCATCTTTAATTTGTATTTTTTTACTTCTTAAATATTTATTATAATTATCTTTTGTTAAATATTCAACATATTTATCTGTTAACCATAAAAATTCTATTGGTAAAAATAACATTTTTATATTAAATAAAAATTTCTTATTAGCTGATAATAATAAACTTATAATTCTATCATCAGCTTTTCCTGATTGTTGTTTATTAAATGTATATGATATCCATTTATCTAATAATAATTTAGCACTATTTGTATCATTGAAATACATAATACCACCTGAAGTTTCAAATGTTGTTAAATCAAAACATGCTAATTTATTAAAATGTCTAGTTGATCGTGGATCTATATTCCAATGTCTTGCCATATAATCATAATCTTTAATATCAAATATATGAGGATATTTATGTACTACCATATCACCATCAATATAAACTACAGCACGACCATCACATAATTCTAGTGCTTTTTTTATAAATAATGGTTTAGCATTAATAGCTAATTGATATCCTCCTTTAACAGCAAATTCAGGATATTCAACTGCTAAATAATTACATTTAGCATTTTTACAAGATTTTTTCCAATTATCTATCATTTCTTCAAATTTAATTGGTTGTTTTGTATAATCTTTTTGATCTACTACAGGATTATCTTCTGTAGGACATGGTCTAGAAGTATTTTTATTTAAATTTCCTCTTCCCCACCAATATGTAACAATTACAAAAGAAGAATCGGGATTAACTATTGTTGGTTTTTCTGTTGTAGAATTAATAATAGTAGCTACTTGATTACATAAATCATTATTATAATAATTACTATCTAATGTACTACATATATTAACACTCATAATAATATAATTCTATAATATAATATTATATTATTCTAAATAACAAAAATTTTTTGTTATATTTTTTATAAAATTTATAATAATATAGGATTTTGATTATATCTTATTGAATTAAATGATGTTAAATTATATTCTTTTATAAGTTCTAATAATAATATTTGATCAATTTTATTTTTCCAAATAATATCAATAATATTATTAATCATGATATTTAATGATCTACTCTTATTTTTATTATAATTTTTAAAAGCTTCCATTCCATATTTATAATCATCATATTTATAATCATCATCTGATGACATATCAAAATCATTTATAATCCATATATATCCCTCATTTTTAACATAAAAGTCGATATCATTTATCTTATAATAAAAATAACTATCAGTTTTATCAATTCTATGATATAAGAAATTACCATGATGAACATCATTATGACTTCTATTTGTGTATTTATGAAATGAATATATTGAAATTATTATTTGAATTATAGAATTGAATAATACATTTTTTGATATATATGATTTCAAAAAACTTTTTAAATCACCAGTTGCTAATTCACATAATATATTATTCTTATTTAATTGTTTGTAACATATTAAGAAATGAGGATTTGTATTATTTAAAACTAATGATGATAATTTTAACATTATAATTAATTCTTCTGGCAATATATTTTTTTTACTACAAAAATCAAATTTTTTATCATTAATAGAACATATATATATATTACTGTTTTTTGAATCTATACCTATTTCTTTATTTATTTTATAATTATAAAAAGATAATAACTTATTAAAAATATAATATTGAAAAATACGATCGTTCAAACTAATGTATTTCATTTTTTGAATTGTATATAATTAACTTATAATTTAAATCATTTTTATTTTTTTATAGTTATGTATCATTACAAATATTATATAAGAAAAAATAATTTAATATAATCTATTATCTCATTTCTACATGATAAACATCTTTTATTATTATTTATATTTATTCTACTTGAAAATATACAATTATTACAACATGTATGTCCACAAGGATATGCGCACATATCTATTTCATTATCAAAACAAATAGGACATAATTTTTTATTAATATCATTTGATGATTTTAAAAATTTATTAATTGTAAAAATAAAAAAATTTCTAAAATTATTAATTTTAATTTCTAATATATCAATATCTTTATTTAATTTTATTATTGTTGGATTATAATAAGATATTAACCATTTATCATATATATCTTTAATATTATTATCATATTTATCAAATTTTTGTGATATGTCATTTATTTCATCTAATGTATTATAATTATTATAAATATCTATTATATTAATATGATTAATTATTAAATTTGATTTATAATTATAAAATAATTTCTTCTCTGTTTCTAATTTTTCTAAATCATCTTTATATTTATTTAATAAACAGTTTAAATCATTAAATGTATTTAGTATTTTATTTGGATTTAATTCTTCTTCTTTTATTTCATCTGTTTTATCTGTTTTATCTGGTTCTATATAACTATAATTTATATTATCTAAAAAATATTCTTCCATTATTATATTAAAAAAAAGATAATTAATTCTATTAATTTATCTTATATTATCTCTTCTATATAAAGACATTAATTTATTCATTCAAAATTAAATAGGATATGTATCATTATACAATGAATATAATCACGGTTTGTTTGATTATTACTAAAAATAAATCATTTTTATGTAAGCTCAATAGGAAAATAATTTGGACCAATTGTCAATCTCTTATATTCTTCAATCATCTGGTCAATTCTGTCTCTAAACAAAGGATGATAAGCCATTTTACTTATATCACAACATCTACATGAACAACTAGGACCACACATAGGCATTTTAATTTACACTATATTATTATAAAAAAATAATATCATTTTTTATTATATTTAAAGAAAATAGATATATAATTTACAATAAAAAATAATCAAATAATTTATTATTAAACCATGTCACAAAATGTACTATCATTATCTTTTTGTGTATTTATTTTATTACAATTTATCCATGATAATAAATAATTATAATAATAATTAATTACTGAATATTTATTATTTGATATCATTATAATAAATAATATTATAATTATTAATATCATTTTTTATTATATTTAAAGAAAATAGATATATTTTTATATATAATGAATTATATAACACATGTAAAAGATTCTATTGAAAAAGCAGAAAAATTAGAATCTAAATTATCTGAAGAAGTTATTAATATTGATGGTATGGTAGGATTAAAAACTAGACATTTTTATAATAATCTTTTATCTATGGAACATAGTAAATATTTAGAAATAGGATGTTTATTAGGGGCATCAACCTGTGCTGCTATGTATAATAATAATGCTTTTATTGTTTGTATTGATAATTTTAGTGAATTTGGAAATAATAAAGATAAATTATTAGATAATATAAATAAATATAAAGGAATTAATAAAGTTATATTTATTGAAGAAGATTGTTTTAATATAAATCTTAATAATTCTCCAAAATTTAATATATATTTATATGATGGAAATCATTCATATGAATCTCAATATAAAGCACTTACATATTATTATGATTTCTTAGAAGATATATTTATATTAATTATAGATGACTGGAACTGGACATCTACAGTAGAAAAAGGAACAAGAAATGCTATTAAAGATTTAAATCTTACTATTTTATATGAAAAAGAAATTAAGTTAACAAATGATGGATCTACTACTCCTTTAGATATAGCAAAAAATACATGGTGGAATGGTATATATATAGCTGTATTATGTAAAACAAAAATTTAATGTTTTTGTTTTTTTATAATTTTTATTTTTTAAAAACCAAGTTTTAATGTTCCTTCCCATTGATCAATACTATAATCAATTTTACATACTTGATAATTGTCTTCATACAAATCATCATTTTCAATTGATTCAGTCATAATTTCATCATCATCATAAACTTCACCATTACCTGCGATATACATCTTGGTTTATACGTGTGATAATTATTATAAAAATAAAAATCATTTTTATTTTTTTATTGTATATAAATAATACACTTTTTAATTTATTTTTCTCTTATTATACCAATATAATAATTGTGAATAATTGTTATTAATATAAACAAGATACATAATTTTTACATTTATAATATATGAAATAATTCTTAAATAAAAAATATGGTAGACAGTTTTGAAAAATATCTTAATATAATTGATATATTAAATAATTGTATTTATTGTAAATGTAATAAAGAAGTAGAATTAGTAAAAAAATATAAATATGAAAAAATTAATGATTTAATATAAAATTAATTAATTCTGAGTTATATAAATCAAATGTGTTTAAAAATATGATAAAATGTAAATTAACATATTGTTATGATATAACTCATTTATATTTGGATTATACTATTAAAAAATAATATTAATTATAATAAAACAACTGATAAATATACAGAAGAAGATTATATTAATATATTTTCACAAACTTAAAAAAATGATAAATATTATTATTTTTTTTATTAATGAAATTATTTATAATTATTCTTATATTATTTATTATAACAATTGTAAATTCAATAAATATTAATGTTGAATTAAATTTAAAAAATTATAGAAATGTCATGTATTTATTATTATTAAGAAATAATAATATATATTCAAATAGTATTATTATTGAATATTATAATATTAGTAATAAATAAATAAATAAATGAATTATAATATTTTTTTATTATCTTGTTTAGTATTTTTATTTATGGATAGTTTTTGGATTTATTATAATTATAAATATTATAATGATTTAATTTTTAAAATTCAAAAAGAACCAATTTCATTTAAACCAATTATAATTCCTTTAACATATATTTTTATATTTATGTCATTATATTATTGTATAAGGTTAATAGAATTAGAATTAAAAAAAAAAGATTATATTAAAATAATATTAATTAGTTTTTTATTTGGGATATCAATATATGGTATATATAGTTATACAACTTGTATTTTTCTAAAAAATTATAGTTATACAAATGCTTTTATTGATACTTTATGGGGAGGAATATTATATTTAGTATCATCATTATTATATTTTTATATTATATAATTATTATAATAATAATTAAAAAGTAGATATTTTTTATAATAATAATATTTATTATTATTATTTAAATTATATTCAATCCAATTTTTTATATAATTAATAGTAGAATTATTTTCTATTTGTGTATTATATTTTGCTTTTATATTCCAGTTTGTTTCAAATTTATCTATCATATTAGAATTAATATCAAATGAATATTTATAAACTAAATTATTATAATTAAGTGTATATTTTGATAAATAAGATGTACTATTTTTTATTAAATATGAATATTTATAATTTAATGACCTATCTTCTTTTTTCTTTTCATATGATATAATAATAGGTTTTGTATTATATTTTATTATATCATAAATATCATAATAATATTTATCTGTTGAAATATTATAATTATAAGTTTTTTCTTCTAAAGGTTCATGTAAATATCTTAAGACTAAATATTTTGAATTATGTTTAACTCTAATATAATTTATATCATTAATTTTTATAAAATTAATAATACAACTATCAATTGGTTTTTTTATTTTTAAATTAAAATTAAGAAAGTAATAATTAAATCCTTCTAGTAAATTTAAAAAAAATATAAAAAATAGTATAAATAATTTCATATAATTTATATTCTTTAATTATTCTTTAAATAAATATAAAAAATGAATATATTTATTTTAATTATTTTTTAAATATGTGTTCTATTGACACTATTAAAAATAAAATTATTACTAGAGTAGATGAATTATTAACAAATCATTTAAAACTATTTATAGAAACTAATAAATTTTCTAGTAGTGAATTAGGTAACTTAATAGGAAAATTAATAAATGAAGAAGTTAATATATATCGTTCTTCTATTATAAAAAAAAAAGAAATTAAAAAAAGTAAAGATCCTCCTATTATTACAGATATATCAGAATATAATATATATATGAAAAATAATATAACTAAATTAAAAGATTTTTATAAAGATAAAAAAAATATATTAGAAATATTTGAAGAAGTTTATAATAATTGGAAAAAAATAGAAAAAAAATGATTTTTTTTATTATATTTTTTAATATATAAATAATGGCTGATATCAAAGAAAAAATCATTAATGATATTTCAAATGAACTTAGTACATTTATTGAATCTAAAAAAAATAAAATTTCTAAAAAAGAGTTTTCTAAATTTATCTTAGAAACTAGTAATAATTTATATGATAAATATTATAAAATTGATAAAGAAGAAAAACCTAAAAAACCTTTATCTGATTATCAATTATTTTTAAAAGAAAAAATGATTGAATTAAAAGAACAAAATACTGGTAAAAATCCTAAAGAATTAATGAAAGAAATCGGTGTAATGTGGAAAGCTAAAAAAGCTGAAAATTAAATAATATATTAAAAAAATAGATAATGGATAAACATATTTTTGTTGCTTCAGGATCATATGGATGTGTTATTAAACCCGGATATACATGTAGTAAAAAACATACAAAAAAACATAATAAATTATTAAGTAATACTATATCTAAATTATTTCCAAAAGAAAAAGAATGGCGTAGTGAAATAAATTTACAAGAAATTGTTCAAAATGAAATAGATCCTGATAATAAATTTACTATAAAAATGATTGATAATTGTGAATTAAAACCTACCACTTTAAAAAAAACACAAAATATATATAAATGTTCATTAGTAAATGAAGAACAATCAAATAATATTTATCAAATAATATATGAACACGGTGGTGTTGATATATATAATATTATTGTAAAAAGAACATATCCTGAAATAATTTCTAAATTTAATATTATTAATGCTCTTAACTCTTTTATTACTATTTTAGAAGGTTTAAAAATAATGGCATTAAAGAATTATGTACATCATGATATAAAATTAGATAATATTTTATATGATATTAATAAAAATAAATTTATATTAATTGATTTTGGATTTTTATCAAAAATAAATAAAACTTATAATGTTAATTCTTTTATTTATAAAGATCCCCATAATATAACTTTTAAATATTTTCCACCAGAATATAATTTAATGTTTTTTGCTTATATTAATAAATTAAATTTATCTTATGATGATTTAACTAGTATAAATTTATATGATTTTGCTGTTAATTTAATACCATTATTAAATAAAATAATGAATATTAGCAATATACCTAATAAATATAAACAAATATTTCTTAAAATAAATAAAACAATGGAATATTATATTTTTACAAAATCTAAAGAAGTTATAAAAATATTTAAAGACGCAAGTGATACTAAATTAAAACCTACTGTAGATGATATTGATACTTATATTAAAAATCTTTCAAATAATTATTCTATAAATAAAATTGATATTAGATTAAAAATAGATTCATATATGATAGGATTATTCTTATTATCTTTTATAATATATTCATTTATTTATTTAGATAAATCAAATAATATATATGATGTACCTATTGAATTTTTTGAATTACTTTTAAAAATGATTGATATAAATCCATTTACAAGAATTGATATTTTTTCAATTGTAGATGAATATAAAAAAATATTTAATTTATAAAATATATATAAAATATTAATACTTTTATTATATATTATGAACTCGCATCCTATTGTTAATATTGGAACACATATTATTATTGATATTTATAATATTAATGATATTAATAAATTAAAATATAAAGAATCTATAATTCAAATTTTAGATGATATTACTAATAAATTTAATTTAAAAGTTGTAAATAAAGCTTTTCATCAATTTAATCCAGTTGGTGTTACAGGTGTATATATCTTAGCTGAATCACATTTATCTATTCATACATTTGTTGAAGAAAATAAAGTTGCCATGGATTTATATACATGTAAACCTTTAAAAAATATTGATGAAATTATTACATATATTCAAAATATTTTTGGTATTTGTAATATTAATTATAAAATTATTCAAAGATAGAAATAATATTATTTCTATATTAAAAAAATAATTACGCTTCTAGCAGGACTCGAACCTACAACCTAACGGTTAACAGCCGTTCGCTCTAACCTATTGAGCTATAGAAGCTACAAATATTAATATAAAATTATTCTTATAT
>Ga0208231_1000223_pt1 | contig 16494 bp, 13 predicted proteins | sample LakMenEpi15Jun12_FD_150702 | JGI IMG/M metagenome (GOLD analysis project Ga0208231, IMG submission 150702) | Freshwater microbial communities from Lake Mendota, WI - 15JUN2012 deep hole epilimnion (SPAdes) | ecosystem: Environmental > Aquatic > Freshwater > Lentic | place: Lake Mendota, Madison...
CCGTAGAGTCGAATCAGTAGCGCGATCCCCTTCCCCGCGCGGCCTGGGAGTAGCGCGGTCAACGTACCGCCGCGGGTAACGATCAAGGGGAGTCGCAGGTCGAACGCGGCACCGGCAAGCCCCTCCTCAGGGATGAGGGCAACGCCATGCGAAAGATCAACCAGCGGTGCAGCGACGCGAGCACTTGCGAGGAGGGTGTTGAGCGAGCTGTCGCCGCTCGCCGACGTCACGGAGCGGGAGTTGCGTCCGGATCTTGGACGACCGCGCCGTCGATCGCGATGCGCGCACTGCTGCGGTACCCATCAAGCCAGATCAGGAATCCGCTCGCTTTCACGGACGTGCGCTGTACCTCTGTATACGGTTTGTTTTCAATGGCGTTGACGCGAATGATGGCGAGTTGCTCGCCGAGCGTCTTGACGCTACTCACCTCTCCGTCACCCAGCCCCCAGACGATCGCAGAGAGATCAGGGTTGATTGCGTACTGAACCACAAAGCCTGGTCGATCTACCGTCAGGCCATCAATCTCCTTCGCGGCGGCTTCGGCCGCCACATCAAAGTCTGCCCCCGCTGCGGCGAGTTCCACCGCCAGTTGCTCAAGTCGAAGCAACACGCCCGCGCGGCGCGCCTCGAACTGGATCACGTGATATCCGAACTGCGTCTTGATCGGACCCAGGAGATCCCCCTGCGCCAAGCCGTCAGCCCAGACCGCTTCATCAAATTCAGGGACGAACGTTCCCTTGATCGCCCATGCGAGGAGGCCACCCTCTGCGCCTGAGCCCGTATCGTCGCTCTGGCTTGCCAACTCTTCGATCGGCGTTCCGTTGGTGATCAAGTCGTACGCTTCGGCAGCTTCTGCCTCCGCCGCAGCCCACGCAGGGTCTGCAGGGTCCAGCTCCGCTGCGGCTTCTGAGTTGTCGCTTGGGCTGTAGAGGATGTGGCGTACCTGCACCTCTTCACCCATGCCACCATCTTGTGGCGCTGCAATAGAGACAAAGCTCACGTCACGCTGCTGCACAGGTTCCATGAGCAGCTCCGCTGTTACGTCTGTGCTGAGCACCGTCTGTAGCGCACGTTCGGCTGACATCTTCTTGTAGAGAGCCATATCAATGCCAACATCTCGTGCGGCATCTTCAAAGTCTGCATCTAGAGTTGATGGTCGAATCTGGTCAACGTAGAAGATCACAAACTGATCGTCGGCGCGCTTGATGACGTCAGTCGGCCCAACTGCTGTGAGCGCCCATGCTGCTTCGTATCCGGCATCGGATTGAGGGTCTTCATCCTTTGTGCTCCAGCCGATGCGGCCGCCATCTGCCGCAAAAGAGTCGGTTGACTCGCGCTTTGCAATCGCCGCCACGTCACCACCCGCCTTGATCTCTGCAAGGAGTGATTCGGCGATTGACTGCGCGGCAGCGGTCGTCGAGGTGCTCGGGCTCCCCGTTTTCGGGTCGTCCTCAATATCAATGGTGATGCGACGAAGCAGTCGCAGTTCAGGGATCGTGATCTCCTTGTTCCATTCAGCATCAATTGCCGCCTGATCGGCCACGATGCCGCGCTCCTCCGCGAGCTGCCCAACGAGTAGTGCGTCGATCATGTCTGAGGTCAGCTGGCTGCTGACGTTGGTCGCCTGGTCGTTGATCTGCTGCAGGATGGCGTTCCCCTGCTCACTTGCAAGCGTGCCAGCCGAGACACGGGCGCGGATGCGTGCACTCTCCTGACCGAGCCGGAAGAGCTCAATCTCACCTCGTGCCTTGGCTTCACCCACGCTGATTGCCCGACCGTTTACCTCGACCGCTGCGGCAAAGGAGCTGGTCCACCAGGCCGCACCCACTGCACCAACAAGAAGAACAGCCGACAGCCCGATCGCGGCAAGGAAGGCCATGTTGGTGAGGAGCGACTTATCTGCCTGGTCGTACCAGGCGCTCAGTCGGGCGCGGAGTCGTGCAATCAGTCTCATGCTCGTGAACTCTCCTTACACGTGAGGGTGAACGTATCGCTCGCAGTATAGGGGGCTGCGGTGGTATCCTCCATCCACGATGGCCAGCCACCCCGCGTCACTCACGGTCGGACGACCGCGCCGCGGCCCAATCGGCACGGTCAGCGACTCGATCCTCTCCCTTGTGCGCAGGCGTCGCCTGATCTGGTATCTGGCTGAATCTGCGCTCCGCAGAGGAGATGGAAATTCACTTCTTGGCAGCCTCTGGCTCATCCTCGACCCCACACTGCAGCTCGCCATCTACTACCTCGTGATCGGTGTGATCCTCCAGCGACCAGAGCCTGCCTTCCCGCTCTTTCTCTTTGCCGCCATCCTTCCTTGGCGCTGGTTCACGATGGCGGTCAGCAGCGGAACAGAGTCTGTTCGTCGTCGCAGTAAGGTGATGCAACAGATCGCCTTCCCACACCTCGTACTTCCAATTGCCGCGATTACCGCAAGCCTTGGGAGCTTTGTGTTCGGACTGATCCCACTCGCAGCAATCTATCTTTTCTATCCGGACCGACTAAGTGCATGGGTGCTCCTCACACCGGTCGTCATGATCGTCCAGCTCGCGTGGATGGCGCCGATCGCCATCCTCTTAAGCGCGCTCAATGTCTTCTATCGAGATATTGGGAACCTCGTGAAGCATGTGTTAAGGCTTGGCTTCTACCTCTCGCCTGCGCTCTTCAGTTATGAGCGGATGCAGCGCGTGGCATCGGAGCACCCGCCAGCAGACATCATCCTCAGCGCAAACCCTATGGCGTGGATCCTGAACTCATATCGCGACCTCCTCTACTACGAGCGTGCACCTGACTGGGTAGCGCTCGCGGTCGTCACACTCGCATCAATCCCCTTCACCCTCCTCAGCATCTATCTCTTCCGCCGCATGTCCCCGTCGTTCGTCAAGGTGCTCTAGTGGGATCACCATCACCGATTCTTCTCCAGCAGATGGGCGTGCGATACGAGCTGCGCCTTACGAAGAAGCGCTCACTCCGCCGCAGCCTTGTCAGCTCCCCGCGCACGGATGAGCAGGGGAACTTCTGGGCACTCCGGGAGATCAACCTTCGTGTCGAATCGGGCGAGTCCGTAGCGGTGATTGGACCAAACGGTGCAGGGAAGAGCACGCTGCTCAAGACGCTCGCTGGAATCATCACGCCTGATGAGGGCCTCGCGGAAGTGCGTGGGACGATTGCGACGCTCCTTCAACTATCTGCGGGGTTCGAAGACGAGCTAGACGCGATAGAGAACATTCTCCTCGTCGGGGAGCTCCTCGGGATCCCTGCGCCGCGAATGCGCAAGAAGGTCCCTGCCATCCTCGACTTCGCTGACATTGGGAACTTTGCGGACGCGGAACTTCGAACCTACAGCTCTGGCATGCGCGCGCGCCTCGGATTCAGTGTGGCAACATCGGTGGACCCAGATGTCTTACTCCTTGATGAAGTCCTCTCTACCAGTGATGAATCCTTCAAGAAGAAATCGAGTGCACGCATCAAGGAAATGGCACGTCAGGCACAAGCCATTGTCTACGTCACTCACGATCTTGAATCTGCACAGGAACTCTGCACGCGGGCAATTGAGCTGCGTGACGGACGCATCGTGGCAGATGGCCCGTCTGAACAGGTGATTAGTGCATATGCACGGCGCATGCGCAACGCAAAATAGCCTTTAACGCGCCTAAGGCGCGACGCTCGGTTGCGGTAGCCCGCCGCGGTAGTTCAGGATCACCAGCAGCGTTCGTGCCGCATCAAGTTCAAGGATTGACTCCACCTCAGCGTTCTTGATGACCGCGCCAGCCTGATCACTCAGCGTCACCACCCGCCCAATCGAGAGGCCGCGAGGGAAGGCGGAGCGCAGCGTCTGGCTCAGCTCAATGCCAGAAGTGGTCACCTCTGCACCAATCGGTACTTCGCGGAGCGAATCAATACCCTCAAAAGCGAGCGGATTTGCACCACGACCCTTGATAAGTCCAATGGCACCCGTGCTCGCAATCTCAGCCGTCACAGAGAACTCCGGGTCACTCGTTAAGCGTACTTGTGCGCTCGCATCGCTCACCGCAATGACGCGCCCCGCAAGCGTGTTTCCTGCGCCAATGACCACGTCACCAACCTGGATGCCGTCGCGAGCGCCACGATCAATCACCACCAGGCGACGACCGATCTCAAAGTCGCGCGCAACTACCTGTACCGCCACGCTGGAGAAGCGAATCGTGGAGCGCAGGTCGAGCACCGCCTGCAGTTCGGTGATCTCGCGCTCTAGGCTCTCCACGCGCGACGCAGAGGCGACCGCCTCGTCTCGCTCTGCGATGGTTTGCGCGAGGCGGGTGCGGAGCTCCTGCACATCGGCGGCCACCGCGCCAACCGTTGCAAGGCCACGGCCAAGTGCGGCGAGCGGTTCCGTGACCAGCCGCAGCGGCTCGGCGAGTGCGTCACGAACCGCTTTGCTCGGCGCACTCCCTGAGGTGATCAGCGCGAGCACCGTGAGTCCAACCAGAAGAGCGCTTGAGCGCCCACCAATAGAGATCTCCTTACGAGCGCCCGTGCGGAGCCGAGAGCGGAAGAGCACGCTGCGCCCTTATCGAAGCGGTCGCTGGTAGGTCTCTGGTACCAGGAGCTTCTCGAGCGTGTCCACTTCCTGCAGGATGATTCCAGTGCCGCGGACCACACAGGTGAGTGGGTCGTCTGCAATGCGCACTGGCATGTTGGTCTCTGCCGCAAGGCGCACCTCAATGCCGAGCAGAAGTGCACCACCGCCAGCGAGCACAATCCCTTGATCCATGATGTCGGCCACCAACTCGGGCGGCGTCTCTTCAATCGTGTCGCGAATCGCATTGATGATCTCCACGAGCGACGGCTCGATCGCTTCGCGGATCTGTGGCGCAGAGACTTCTACGGAGCGTGGGAGACCGGTGAGGAGATCACGACCGCGCAGGGTGATGCGCTGCGCATCCCACTCGCCAGAGTGCGCGGATCCGATCGCCATCTTGATATCTTCCGCGGTGCGCTCGCCAAGCAGCATGTTGTACTTGCGACGCGCGTAGGCAACGATATTCTCATCCATCTCGTCACCAGCGATGCGGATGCTGCGCGCGGTGACGATGCCGCCCAAGCTCGTGACCGCAACCTCCGTGGTACCACCACCAATGTCAACGATCATGCTTCCTGACGGCTCTGCCACGGCGAGCCCTGCGCCGATGGCCGCCGCCATTGGCTCTTCAACCAAGCGCACCCAACGCGCGCCTGCCTTGAGCGCCGCGTCGCGCACGGCACGCTTCTCCACTTCCGTCACACCTGAAGGGATGCCAATGATCATGCGCGGTCGCGCGGCGAGCCATCCACCAGAGTGCACCTTGCGCACATAGTGACTAATCATCTGTTCGGTCACCGCAGCGTCAGAGATCACGCCGTCGCGGAGCGGGCGGATGGCCACAATGTTGGCCGGGGTCCGACCGAGCATGCGCTTCGCCTCTGCGCCAATCGCGAGCACCTTCCTTGACTTGGCCTCAACCGCGACCACTGACGGCTCGCTGATCACGATCCCCTTCCCATGCACATGGACAAGCGTGTTCGCCGTGCCGAGGTCAATGCCGACGTCGTTGGAGAAGAGGCTGTACAGGCGGTTGAGCATTTCGGGATGGTAGCACCCGCCCCCCGCGCTATTCGGGGAGCCCACCCGCCGCCCAGACGCTCGGGCGCTGGGAGCGGATGCTGCTCCATCGGCCGTGCCCAATGACGAGATGGTCGAGGAGTTCAAGGTCGAGGAGGCGAGCCGCCGCCACGACCTCCGCCGTCAGGCGCACATCCTCTTCCGAGGGTTCCGGATCTCCACTGGGATGGTTGTGCACCAACGCAAAGCCAACACCACCAAGGTCTAAGACGGGTCGGAGCAGCTCCGCAATGCGAACGCTCGTCCCTGTTGCCGTCCCCACGTACACCTGACGTAGCGCAAGGAGACCGTTGCGACCGTCCACCACCGCCACGTGCAGCTCTTCGTGATCTCGCCGCGCCAGGAGCGGCATCGCGAGCGCCGCAAGGTCGGCGGGCGATTGCACGCGCTGTCGCGCGAGTGGCCACCACGACGTTGCGGTTGCAAGCGCCTCCATCACGCGATGGACACGATCGGCATCACTCGCGGAGAGTCCAGCGCGCGTCAGGCGAGCGCCGATCTGTGCGCCAAAGAGGAGCGTGCACTCGCCCGCGAGCGCGTCGTGCAGACGATCAGCGAGGCCAGGGATGCCTGCAAGCGTTTCAATGACAATGAAGAGCGTACGGTCATGGGCTGAAGCGTCTGATGGAACTGATGCGTCGCGTTCGATTCGACGTTCTGCGATCGTCATGCGCTCCACCTCCCCTTGCTGGTGTCCCCGGCGGTACGGCGAGCCCGCCGTTTTCCCGCCGCACCACCGAAGACTTCACCACTATGTGACGCGTGGTGTAGCGCGCGCGTACGCACGCCTGTGGAGAACTCTGCGCTGCTTGGCGGTGCTAGACCGAGAAGGCGGCGAAGACGAGCAGCGCGTTGTATGCGGCGTGCAGTGTGATCGTTGCAAGAAGCGACTGCCTGCGCACCCAGAGCCACCCAAGCGCGAGGCCGAGCGGGAGGCGGATCGCAAACGCAACGAAGGCAACAGCGAGCGCGTCAGTAATGCTCTCGCCGCCAATGTTGAGCGTGTGCGCAAAGGCGAAGACGATCGCAGAGAAGAGGATCGCTCGGCGAGCTCCAGATTGACGCCCCCACGCCTGTGTGATCACGCCGCGATAGAGAATCTCCTCGCCGATTGGCGCGATGATCGCTGCACTCATCAGGTTGAACAGGAGTGCACTGCTGTTGATAGATGGAGGGAGTGGCGACTCTGGCACCGCGCCCGTCCCTTGGATGAGGAGCGCACTGAAGAGTGCCGCTGCAACCACAATGGGCACGGTGAGCGCGAGCCCCCAGGCAACATCCCCGAGCGCACCGCCGCGGCGGTCGGCAACGGGGAGATTCGGCGAACTGACCCGGTGCTGACCGAAGATCGCACGCCAGCTCGCCGCCCCAGTGCCAACAACGGTGAGGGCAACGACAAGGGTTGTTGCAAGGTTGGTACTGAGCGCAATGCCGAGCGTTGCTACGGCGGGATCGAGCTGCTCAAAGCCTCCGAGTGGTGTGGAGAGGAGCAGGAGTGGGGCTGGGGCGAGGATGGCGAGCGGAAGCACTGACCAGAAGAGAGCCAGCGGCCCAGGGCCGCGCCAGCTCCACTCGGGCGTATCCACACTCCGCTGCAGTGCCGAAGCACCGTTGAGTCCAATCAGTCCGAGTGAGAGGGCGAGGAGCCCGGCGCTAAGTGCCACCACCCCCGCCCCCGCAAGCGCGGCGAAGAGGAGTGAGCCGCCCGCGATGCTCGCAATAAAACCGATGCCATAGAGCGCAGGTGCCTCTCGTCCATCGAGTTGGAGGAGGCCCGGTCGCGGGCGTGGCTCGGTTATGGCGTGGTTCCGGCCGTCAGCTCGGCGAGTGTGTCAAGGACGCGCTGCAACTCTGCAATGCGATCGCCGTAGAGCGAGAAGTTCCCTGCGCGGAGCGCCTCTTGCGCCTGCGCAAAGATTTCCGACGCGCGCGTCACGAGTCCGCTGACATCGGTTGGCTGGCTTCCGCCACCTGGATCAACCACACCGCCGCCAACAAGAAGGTTGAGCGCCTGTGCGAGCGAATCACCCCAGGCAACCTTGTCCGATGTGGCGGCAACGATCTTCTGGAACTCAGGGAATGCGCTGGAGGTTGACTGCAGGTAGACCGGCTGCAGGTACACGATGCTGTTCCCCACTGGCGTCACAATCAGGTTGCCGCGGATCACCGTGGAACCCGACTGATCCCAGAGCGTGGTCTGCGCCGCAATGATTGGGTCTGCGTCAATACGTGCGTTTACTTGCGCCGGACCGAAGACAGATGTGTCCTTCGGGAATCGATAGCTCACGACCTGGCCGTAGTTCTCGCCGTCGTTCCGCGCCGCGACCCACGCGATCATGTTCGGTCGGCTGGTTGGAACAAGTGGTTGGATCAGCGCGAACTCTGCGCCATCTTCACCAGGGAGTCGAACGCGCACGTAGTACGCCTCGCCCGGGAGTGACTGTGAACCGGCCGAAGCCTCTGGAACCGTCCAGACGTCGTCCTGACGGTAGAAGGTCTGCGGATCCGTCACGTGGTACCGCGCATACATGCGCGTGGTGACATCAAAGCCCTCTTCGCCCACACGAAGGTGCGCACGCAGATCCGCGGGCATCTCGTCGAGTGGCTGGAAGAGCGTTGGGAAGACGTTGCTCCAGGTGCGAATGATCGGGTCGCTCGCATCGGCAATGTAGAGCTTCGTCTCGCCCGTGTAGAGGTCGAGCGTGGCCTTGACGCTGTTGCGGATGTAGTTGATCGGCCGACCAAAACTGGTGCGAGCAAGTGAAGGATCAAATGCCTGCGCGTTCGGGAATCGGTTGCTGATGGTGTAGCCGTCCACCATGAAACTGAGCCCGCCGTCTTCACGGATCACAAGGTATGGATCACGGTCCCAGCTCACAAATGGCGCAAGTGCCCTGATTCGCTCGCCAACCGTGCGGCGCCAGAGGAGCTGGCTGTCCGACGTGATCTGGTCGCTGATCAGAAGGTTGAAATCACCAAGCCGTGCGGCAAAGAGGAGTCGGTCGGCAAGGGTGCTGAGTGAGATGCCGTTCTCGCCGCTCCAGCTTGTCGTGGCGTCGCCGGTGACAACGCCATCCGCGTCAATCTCACCTTCGCCAATTGGATAGTCAAACTCTGGCGTCTTGGCGCCAACAATGACCCAATCGTCATCAAGCTCACCGAAGTAGATGCGCGGTTCACTGACCACAGGTGCGCCGTCTGTGGAGACGGGCGGGATGTCGCGGATGATCAGGCGAGGGAGGCCACCAGAACCAACCTCGGCCACAGGGACCATGGCCACACCGATACCGTGCGTGAAGGTGATCCTACGGTTCACCCAGGCGGCCGACTGCTGCGCGCGATCTGGATTCAACTCTCGAGCCGAGAGCATCACGAGTCGCTGTTCACCATTGATGGTGTAGCGGTCAACGTCAACATCGGCAAAGTTGTAGTACTGACGCACGGTCTGGAGTTGATCAAGCGTCTGCTGGAGCGGTCGATAGTCCCACAGCCGGGCATCTGCAAACGTCTCAGCGTCTGTGGCAATTGAATCTGCGGTCAGCGTCGCCTCACCGTCGTACTGGAGCTCACTCCAGCCATCTAGGCCAAAGGCGAGTCGCGTCATCTTCAGGTTGTTTGCAATGTATGGCTCTTCGAGTGCGAACTCGTTCGGTTGCACCTGGAAGCGCTGGACAAACTCAGGGTAAAGACCGCCGAGCACACCAGAGGCGCCGAACCAGACGAGCGCGGTGAGCGCGAGCGGCCAGACCGTACGTGTCAGTGCCGCGCCAATCAAGAATGCAGCGGCGATCGCAGCGATCCCCGTAAGGATGTCTAGTCCTGGGAGCCGCGCAGCGTTATCTGCATAAGAGACGCCGGTTGCAACCCCAGTGCTTGAGTAGACGAGCTCCAACTTGTCCAACTGATATCCGTAGGCGGTGGCGAGAAGCACGCCACCGATCATCAGCGCAAGGTGAAGTCGCGGTAGCGTCCCAACGAAGCCGAGCCCGCGCGCACCGATCGCTGGCAGGTAGCGAAGTCCTGCGGCAATGGTTCCAGCGATCAGCAGGGTGACGCCAATCCCCTGAGCAAGCCGCAAGACAGGAAGCTCAAAGAAGTAGAAGGAGACGTCGCGGCCGAATACGGGATCCACCACAGGTGTGCCGCTCGGGTCAAAGGAGACCGCATTCTGCCAGAGGCTGATCGCCTCCCAGTTTGCGGCAACCTGCACGCCAATGAAGAGCGCGACAACGAGTGCGCCGATACGCAAGACGCCACTCCCCACCGCAGCTGCCGTGCCGCCGCCGCCAGCGCCTGCACTGAGGAGATCGCGCAACGCTTCACCAAGTCCATCAATGCGAATCTGACCGCGCTCATTCACCAGCGGCTCGCGCTCTGGTCGCGGCGCCTGCTCACTCGGCTCGCTTGGCGTTGCGCCACCACGTCGTGCAATCACGGACGCGATCCAAATCATCAGGAGGAGGAAGATCAGCGACGCAAGGGTGCTCCCCGCAAAGAGTGCGCCCTGAATCTGCAGACGCTGCCAGAAGAGATCGCCTGCGCCGAGCGACTCAAACCAGCGTGCATCGGTCAGAAGGCCGATGATCGGTCCGCCGATCAGGAAGAGTCCGAAGAGGGCGGGGAAGAAGAGTGATCGCAGGCTCAACTTCGGTCGCGTGAAGTTCACGCCGGAGCCGGAAGAGGGTCGTCGCGCACGTGGTCGTGCTGGGGGTGGTGCATCGCCTTCCGCGCCGTCTGCGCCTGGCGCTGCTGGTGTCTCATCTCCGCGTCGGCGGCGCTCAAGCTCCTCAAGGAAGTCCTTGAATGGATCTGTCACGTCGTCTCCTCCAGTGCTGCGTTGTCACTACGGTTTATTCGCGACCTCGACCGCTCGGGCAAACGCGTCGAGTGCTGCCTGCGCAACCTTCGACTCAGTCATCGTAGCGACTCTGAGCGAATCCCACTTTGCAGCAATCTGCAGGGCGAGTGGGCGGCGCCACGGCTCACGCGGGTCGGCCGCCTCTCCAGCGAGTCGTACCTTGAGGCAGGAACGCCCCTCTTCTACGGCAAGGAGGTCACCGAGGCCGTTCGTCATTAAGACTCCATAACGTTCCAACGGCGTCACCGGTGGTGGTCCGGCAAGTGGTGCCACTTCACGACAGCTCACCACCCCTTCGCCGTCCTGCACCCAGAAGAGGGCGATCCACCAACCATCGGAGAGTGTGCTCGGTTGCGTCGATCCGGCACGGATCTCGCCCTGCGCGCGCCCCTCAATGATCATGGGTCGCTCTTTGATGAAGCTCCTCCCTGGGAGCGGCAGGCGCTCCGCGCTGCCGTTCACTCCGTTGCTCACTCCCACTCGATCGTTGCAGGTGGCTTTGATGTGATGTCGTAGACCACACGAGTGACACCTGGAACTTCATTCACGATTCGCGACGCAATCTTTGCCAACACGTCATATGGGAGTCGCGCCCAGTCGGCGGTCATCCCATCCTCGCTGGTGACCGCACGAATCGCCAGAACGTTTCCATACGTGCGACCATCGCCCATCACGCCCACCGAACGCACGGGCGTGAGTACGGCAAACGACTGCCAGATGCTGCGATAGAGGCCCGCCGCCTTGATCTCATCGATGACGATCCAATCGGCTTCGCGCAGCGTATCCAACCGCTCGCGCGTCACTTCACCAATGATGCGAATTGCAAGGCCAGGACCCGGGAAGGGCTGTCGCAAGATCACGCTCTCTGGGAGTCCAAGCTGGAGGCCGACCGCACGCACTTCGTCCTTGAAGAGTGCGCGGAGTGGCTCAACGAGTTCAAACTTCAAATCATCAGGGAGGCCGCCCACGTTGTGGTGTGTCTTGATCTTCTGCGCGGACTTCGTCTCCTTTGAGGTTGACTCAATCACGTCCGGATAGAGCGTCCCCTGCGCGAGGAACTTGAAGTCACCCGCCTTCGTTGACTCCTCCTCAAAGACGCGGATGAACTCGCGACCAATGATCTTTCGCTTCTCTTCCGGGTCAACAACCCCTTCAAGCGCGTGTTGGAATCGCTCGTGCGCCTCCACCATGATGATCTTCATCCCGAGCTGCCCCGCAAACACTTCGCGCAAGATCTCTGACTCGCGCTTTCGCATCAAGCCGTGATCCACATAGACGCAGGTGAGGCGATCACCGATCGCCTTATGGACGAGTGCCGCGGCAACCGCCGAATCCACGCCGCCGGAGAGCGCGCAGAGGACGCGATCGGTCGGACCGACCTGCGCCTGAATTGCCGCGACTGCGTCGTCAGCGAGCCGCCCTGGCGTCCAGGTTGCCGCAGCGTTTGCAATGGTGCGGACGAAGTTCTCAAGCAGGCGCTTCCCACCTGGGGTGTGCACAACCTCAGGGTGGAACTGAATCCCCCAGAGGTTGCGTGCAGGATCTGCCAGCGCGGCGAATGGCGTGGAGTCGGTGGTGGCGAGCGCGGTGAATCCAGGTGGCGCGTCAGTAATGGAGTCGCCGTGGCTCATCCAGACACGTTCTGCACCAGTGGCGCCGAGTCCAGCAAAGAGCGGGCTCGCCCCCGCGCTGATCGTGATGTCGGCGGGACCGTACTCACGTCGATCAGACGGCCCCACGCGCCCACCGAGCTGTTGTGCCATCAGTTGCACGCCGTAGCAGACACCGAGGATCGGGATCCCCGCGCTCCAGAGCCCCGCGTCTGGCTTTGGGCCCGCGTCGTCATAGACCGAATACGGACTGCCGCTCAAGATGATGCCGGCCGGTTTCCGCGCCAGAATCTCCGCCAGTGGAGCGTCGAACGGGAGAAGCGCGGCATAGACGTTCATCTCGCGCACGCGACGCGTGATCAGCTGCGCAAACTGGCTCCCAAAATCTAGGACGAGAATTCCGCCCGTCTCAACGGGAGGCGTACCGGCGCTCGCCGTTGCGCCCACTTCAGCGGCCACGTTGCCAGCTCTTCCCTTCGGTCGCGGCGGCTGGCGCGTAGATCACCTCAACGTCGCGGAATGCGGCGAGCGTCTGCACGCCGAGTGCGGCCGCTGATTGACGCACCGCGCCCACAAGGTTCTCGCTCCCATCCGTGACACGAGACGGTCCGTTGAGGATCTGCTCCATGCTCCCTGCGATCCCAACCTCAATGCGAGTGCCGCGCGGCAGTGTTGGCGAAGATGCCGCCATCCCCCAATTGAATCCGCCGCCTGGTGCCTCCGTGGAGCGCGCAAGCGGCGAACCGATCATCACCGCATCCGCACCAACGGCGAGCGCCTTCGCGATCTCGCCCCCCTTACGAATGCCGCCGTCCGCGACGACTGGAACGTAACGACCGCTCGCCTTCATATAGGCATCACGCGCGCCGGCAACGTCGCTCACCGCAGTCACCTGCGGCACGCCGATGCCCAGCACCTCACGTGTGGTGCATGCGTTACCAGGGCCAACGCCAACGAAGATCGCCGCGGCACCCTGCTCCATTAGCGAGTAGGCAGCTTCGGCATTAGTGGTGTTCCCCACCGCAACGGGGATGCTGCTCCGCTTCACAAAGTCGGCAAGCTCCAGCGGTGCATAGCCAGTAGCAATGTGTCGCGCCGATGAGACCTGACTCTGGATCACTAGAAGATCGGCACCGCCCTTGATAATCGAATCACCAAACTTACCGATCGCCTGCGGAGTTGCCGCAATCATTGCGGGCGAACCGCTGGCGTGAATTTCGGCGATGCGCTGCGCGATCAGTGACTCTTTAACTGGCTCCGCGTAAAGTTTTGCGAACAACTCTTGGACGTCACCCTTCGCTGCGGCGCGGATGGCCGCAAAGTGCGGGAGTGGATCGTCGTATCGGAACCAGAGACCCTCAAGGTTGATGCAGGCCAAACTGCCGAGTTTGTGCAGCAGGCCGGCAGTTGTTGGCGAGACCACCGCATCCATCGCGGAGGCGATGATTGGCACAGCGAGGGGGATGCCGCAGAAGTTCTGGGAGAGATCAACATCCGATGGATCTGCGGTGTCCGTCCCTGGGGCGAGCGAGATGTCATCGAACCCGAAAGCGGGTCGGAGGTTGTCGACCTTGGAGGTGAGTTGGGGCACCATTGAGGAAGTGTAGCGGCGAGCCCGATTAACGCCTGGTCGCGAGCGCCCCCTGGACGGTCTGGCTGATCTGAGCGGCAAGTGCCGCAGGCGCTGCGCTGGCATCAAGGAGGTGCCATCGCGTCGGCTCCGCAGCGGCGAGCGCTCGGAAGCCGTCGGCGACGCGCGCATGGAAGGCGGCGTCAAAGCCCTCTTCAAAACGGGTGCGGCCGCTCCCTGACTTTCGAGCGAGCCCCTGATCGGCGGCAAGGTCAAGCAGCAGGGTGAGGTCAGGGGTGCGACCCGCAGTTGCAAATTTGATGATCGCGCGAAGCGCGTCGAGTGGGAGCCCGCTCCCGTATCCCTGATACGCCAGTGTGGAATCGGCGAATCGGTCGGCGATGACAATCGCGCCACGCGCAAGTGCTGGCTCAATCACATCCGCAACGAGCTGCGCGCGGGACGCGTTGAAGAGGAGCGCATCGGCGCGAGGGTCCACGGAGACAGCGCCGCCCTCCCCCAAGAGAATCGCGCGAATCTTCTCGCCCGCTGGCGTCCCGCCCGGTTCACGGACGGTCACCACTTCGTGTCCCGACGCCCGAAGTTCTGCAGCAAGAAGTTCGATCTGCGTCGACTTCCCTGAGCCGTCCGGCCCTTCGAAACTAATAAACATGGGTCGTCGCGTGTCGACTAGCGGCGGCGGCGCGGGGTGCTTGAGGCGCGTCCTGGCGGCTCAAGTCGCACTCTGCGATGCGGATCCCGCCCTCGCGAACTGCTGGTGATGTTCGCCTCGCCGGCGAGTTGATGTTGCAGTCGACGAATAAAGGCGCTCTGCGGTGCAAGCTCAACGGGGTGTGCCGTCCGCATCACCTCCTGCACCCCCGCCGCCGCTTCGCGAAGTGCCATCTCGCGCGGATCGTCTGGAAGATCATAGAGTGCCAAGAGTGCGCGCTCCATCTGCGCAGAGGCGTTGGACTTCAGGACGTGGATCGGTACGCCACGGCGCTCCGCTTCCACAAGTTGCACACCCCGCTGCTTGAACTCGTTCCGAATCGTCATCACCGCGTCTGCATCCTCCGGGCCACGCGCGGTGCTCGCCGGAAGTCCAAGTTCGCGAATCGCGATCTCAAGCTTCTTGCGTGAAATCCCATGTGCGTAGATGCGCAGTTCTGGGAGTGGACTCTCGCTTCGCGCTTCATCATCTGCATCGGGGGCGTCGTCCCAGGCGGCGGGGATCCGCGCACCATCAGCGGTGCGTGCGGCAGGTTCGTGATCCATTGCTGAGACCGCCCCCGCCATGCCACCGCTCACCCAGCCGCGAGTTGGCCGCCAGCTACCTGACGTTGCACCAGCGTCAGCACGGGAGTCGAGTGCGGGCATCACCGTTGCTGCTGTACCGCCAGGGATCGTGGCGGCGGGGTTGCGCAGATCGCCAAAGGCGCTCGCACGACGTGATCGATCACGATGCTTTCGCCAGCCACCGCGACCCTCATCGCGCGCATCATATGAGCCGCGACGATCGTCTCCAGGCGTCAAGCCGCCAAATCGGCGCTGCTCAACGCCAGGGAGTGCACCGGGTCGGATGCGCTGATGCGTGCGATGCACGCCAGCCTCGTCTCGCCAACGCTCCTCTGGTGCAACCGCATCGCCACGAAGGAGTGCATCCACAGTGGCCGCCACATCTTCATGGACAAGGATGTGATCACGATCAATGATCTCCACCACCACATCAAAGGTTGGTGGTGCCTTTCGCTCCAAGACACTCTTCTGCGTCCGTCGACGCCGCGCCTCGTCGTCTCCAAGCGTCACGCTCTGGATCCCACCGATCAGGTCCGTGAGCGTTGGATTTAACATCAGGTTGTCAAGATTGTTGCCGTGTGCCGTGCCGATCAACTGCACGCCGCGCTCGGCAATGGTGCGCGCGGCAATGGCCTCCGCCTCCGTACCAATCTCGTCAATGACGATCACTTCCGGCATGTGGTTCTCCACCGCCTCAATCATCACGAGGTGCTGACGCTCAGGAGCGCTCACCTGCATGCGACGCGCCTTCCCGATCGCAGGGTGCGGAATATCGCCGTCGCCCGCAATTTCATTTGAGGTATCAACCACCACCACGCGCTTGGAAAATTCAGAGGCGAGCACGCGCGCCGCTTCGCGAAGCATGGTCGTCTTCCCCACGCCAGGTCGCCCCATGATCAGGATCGACTTTCCTGACTCAATGTGGTCGCGAAGGATCTCAATCGTCCCGAAGACGGAACGGCCCACGCGACACGTGAGACCCACCACGCGATCGGCGCGATTCCTAATTGCAGAGATGCGGTGCAGCGTGCGCTCAATACCGGCGCGATTATCTCCGCCAAAGTCGCCGATGCGCGAGATCACCCACGAGAGATCCTCTTCTGTCACTTCACGCTCCAACAGCGTCACATCGCCGGAGGTGAGTCGCGCTTCAGGGCGGCGACCGAGATCCATGACGACTTCAAGGAGTCCGTCACGCCCCGCCGCAAGCTCTTCGCGCGTCGAGAGCTCGCGAATGCTGGCAACGATCTCCCCCGGAAGGCAATCAAGGAGAAGGTCGAGGTTGTCGACGATCGCCTCTTCCTGCACGACCGTGGGTGCCAGCATGGGACTGGTGCCGTCGTGTGGGGTGTTGGCAAGGCTCATTGGAAGAATCCTAGCGCGGCGGCCAGCTGAGCGGAACGGGCTATCCGATCGCGGGAACCATCCCTGGGGCAGTCACCCGAGCCCGGGCGTCACGGACGGCGAGTCGGAGATCGGCGATCTCCTCAAAGCCGTGCGCGCGCAACGCAGCGCCGACTCC
>Ga0208231_1000225_pt1 | contig 16422 bp, 25 predicted proteins | sample LakMenEpi15Jun12_FD_150702 | JGI IMG/M metagenome (GOLD analysis project Ga0208231, IMG submission 150702) | Freshwater microbial communities from Lake Mendota, WI - 15JUN2012 deep hole epilimnion (SPAdes) | ecosystem: Environmental > Aquatic > Freshwater > Lentic | place: Lake Mendota, Madison...
CTTATCGTAAGCAATCTGAACCGGTCTATATTTCAAAGCCCATTCATTTATCGAACTAGCCATTCGAAGTTCGTCGATAGCGACTTCACTACTAAAGGTCTCCATTACTCCAATACCAATTTTGCCATCAATTATCTGCGCCGCAACTAAAGCCCCTGATCTTTTGCTTGGACTAACATCAAAGGCCATTACAGTCATTGCACCTACTGGCAAACTGAGTTCAGATACGGAACAAGCCTCAATTGACCCAAAAGTCCAAGGGCTAACCTGCGAATCAATCCACATACATAAAGTTTCGGTTAAAGTGGCTTCAATCGAGTTAGTAGCAATAGATTCCTCAATTGCTTCCTCGGTAATGGTGTAACCAAGGGCAGGGTTAGCCATAGCCCAATACTTTTTATTGCGAATGTCAGTCCTAGCCGCTAGAGGTGCTGAATACTCCCAAAACCCAAAAGTTTTACTTGGATAATCAAGCGCACGTTCACGCATATCATTCAAAACCGTACTGAACGCATCACCGGCGTTACTAGTCATTAAAGTTTGAGAATTAGGTCTTGCCCTTGTTACTGGAACCGCTGCCTTAAACGCTTCCTCGCTCACTTCACGTAATTCGTCAATATAAAGGAAATCGGCAGTCTTGCCTCGGCTTCCGTCTCTCGTTGCCGCTACGATCTCATAACGTGCGCCATCAAGTAAGGTTATTGATTCTTGACCATTGGCGTATCGGATTTGTCTTACTTGCGCTTTTAGAAAGTCATTATCCTCAATAGTGTTGGCAACCTGCCTAAAGGTGTCTAAAGCCATGTTTCGGTTTGAGGACATTGCAATTATGTTCTTTTCCCCAAACAGAAAGAGGCCAGCCAAGATTCTCATTCTTGCAAGGTGGGTTTTACCTACTTGCCTAGCGCATAACAGTAAATTTGACTTGCGTTGGAAATTTCCCTGCGTATCTACCTTCAACATATCCTCAAGTACGTATTCCTGCCAAGGAAGTAACGGCATGCCAATCTTTTTTGCTAAATCCACAACTTCAGCAATTCGAGACGCACCTTTTAACGGCGGTGTTTGAATTCTTGGTTTTGTGCTACCTAATAGCGGTTTTTTCTTTGCCCCTCGCTTGCTCGGGCTTTCTTTGACTACTTTCAGTTTTCGTTCGGCTGTCATGGCTTTTCAAACGGCGACGATGGCCGTGTGATCTGCGTCTCAGGGAGAGAACAGTCTGGAGAGACAGGGGGGGTAGAACCTCGGCTTAAAAAACGGCTACCCTTTTTGGAATTACAAGGCTTGCACGCTGAAGTCAGGTTGTCTAGATCAAATAGTGAGCCGCCAACCTTGCGTGAAGTTATGTGGTCAACCGTTGCGTTGCCACCCTCAAGGTGTGTACCACAATAGGTACAGACGTAGCCATCCCTTGCTAATACTCTAAGGCGCAGGTCTTTCCATTGCTGAGTTCCTAATGCTCTACTACTCAATGCCATCCTTTTGTTTGCCAATGCTTATAGGCTTTGCACGCATTGATATACCCATACTCATCTAACCCAAACTTATGGGCTATGTATGATAGTCCCCAGTCTACCTGTTGGTAGCCTGTTGCAGTACGTAGATACTCACTCTTACCCTGAGGTATGCCATACACACGATGGGTACCGGTCAGGTTACCTACTGCCTTGGTGTTCCACGCACTCTCTTTACCATACAGTTTAGATAGGCATTTATATTGGGCAACAGACTCAATTTTTAATTGAGCATACTCTTTATAGGTAATCATTCTAATAGGCTCTAAGGCTTTAACGGAATCAATCTTTTTAGAATCTAGGCTTAATGCAATTAAGACAATAGATACCCCAAATGCTACAAGCGGCGAACTCGCAAGCCATCCCCTTTCGGGGCTTGCGTTCGCACTTTTAGGTGCGTCGCAGACTTGAAGCGTAGTCGCCTTGTCAAATCGGTTAAGCATAGTTATTTACCTCGTCTCATTATGTGAGATGTGATCTCTGTCACACTCTATAATTTATATTGAAGTCCAGCCTATATAACCTGCATTTGGATTATTTTTAAGCCATTGCTCACGAAGGGCATTTTGATAAGCCCAATCTATGTCATTTGAATTATTATCCATAACCTTCACTCCATTCATGACCACAATCTTTACATTCATGAAAGTAATCTTTGTTATAGGTTGTCGTACTGGTGTTATACCTTAGGCACTCGGGGCATTGATCTTTGCACATATTGAGCAGGTTAAACCTTCCATCATCCACGCCCCACATTTAGGGCAACGTACTGGCTCAACCATGCAACACCTTCATAAAGTCATCCAAGGGCAAAAGTACGACATAATCTCCCACCTTCTCGCCTTGACCGTTGCAGCGTAGAACTACGAAGCCAAGTTTATCGGATTTCCTTGATTTAGTCTGCTTAATCCATGCTAAAGGACTAAATTTAGTTACTGCTTTAACCTCAATATCGTATGGTGTGCCTAGAATGTCACTACCTTGACGACCAGCCCCTGAGGACTCGGCATACTGGTACCAAGTCCTCAAGTACTCTGCTACCACCTTTTGAGTGCGGTAACCCCTGTGTTTACGGTGTTGGCTCATCTGCCAACTCAAACATCTCTAAAGGAATTCTCCAGCCGCTAATCTCATCATCGTAAAACTCATCGATCATAAACAGGTGAGGCTCTAAGTGGCCAAAAACGTAGACTTGAGAGAAGGTAGCCTCATCAAGGCACTTAGTAGCGATCAACAACTTATTCATATCTTTTTCCCAAAAGGGAACTGCCTTTGCTGTTCTTACCGATCTCACCTCACATTGAAAGCCAACGTCTGAAATTGCATGTCGTAGAGGATGCAACTCATTTGGATACCAAGGTACATTCCATGAAATGTTATATAACTTAGCAACTGCCCATTCGCACACGTTGGCTCTTATGTTGGCTAGTACCTCATGTTCTAATTTGCCATTGGCCTTGCCTTCAGCATAGTTAGGACGATCAATAGAATCCCACTTGGCCAGCCATCTTTCAATGGCTAACTGAGTGCAAACCCTTACCTCGTCCTTACTAAGTTCAACTATCATTCGATTTATACTCTATATGGTTTATCCCATGACAAACGACGCATTTAAGTACGCCGTTTTCATTTATCATTCTTGGGTCGTTGCATATTTCACAACATTCTGACAATGGTACGAAATCCGGTACCACGCCGTTATCAGTAAAGGTCAACCTCAACCCACTTGGCTCAATGATTTCCATATCACCCATTTTCTTGACCGTCGAAGTACCAGCGTCCATTGGCTGATAACTTCGCCCATTGTGCAGGACATTGTTGATCTTTAGGTTTTCCGCAATTACATACATGACCGTAATACGGTTTTCCGCCCTTGCTGATACCCTGAAGTAACTTTGTTTTGCCATTTTCGCAAGGCATTGGCATTGGCTCAGACTTAGGTAAGTTATCAACCACGTCACCAACTGACCATTCAACAGGTTCCGGCTCAGGCTTATCAGCGGCAAAAGATTCTCTAAGTGCTAGTTCTATTTTCTTAGAGTTTCCTGACTGGCCGTATATGTTTTGTCTTGCCTCAAGTTTCTCCTTGAAGGTCTGCTCTTTTTCTGCAACAACCTTTTCCATTTCAGCCCTGTTTGCTCTTGGTGCCTTTTGGCCGTCAATTGTTGTCGAGTACTGAGGCAATCCAGTATTTGTAATCGCTCTTGCATAAGCGGACGTTTCTGTTTTTTCTACCGCAAACTGAGTTTTAAGACTTTCAGCCGCCATCCCATAAACCCAAGGATGAGGGTCAGCCCATGTCCGCCATAAAATAACAGTTACATAAACCATACCGTCAACAATCTCACGTTCAGACTTTTGACGCATGTCCGGATTATCTTTCGCAAAGAGTTCAATTCGTTCCTCTGCGGTCATGTACTTACTGAGGTCAAATGCCATCTATCTCACCTTTATATTCTGTATCGTACTCCTTGAGTATTTGATTATATATTGCGAGGTACCCGATACCGTCCTTAACTGAATCGATATGGTTAGGCGACTCACTAAGACGACTGATCTTAACGAGGCACATGCAGATACTGACCTGCATTGGTGAAATGTAATCACCAAGGTAGGCACTCCATAACTCCGAGATTCTTTCATGATTGGTTCGACTAGAACCATAAAACTTACCCCTTTCAGACAAGGTAGTCCTTACCTCGTCAAATAAGTCATTTGTTCTGTTCATAGTCAAATACCTCGTCCGATAGTTTTTTTATAGTTATCATACGGCGGTGCATATCCCAACCCACCGCACGCCCACGCCAATAGCCCCGATTGTAAACCTCGGTTTGCCATAAACTAACTGCGTAGGCAAGTAGTCCGGTTGCTATCATGAACCACAAAATTGTCAGTCCGTTGATTTTCATGCATTCACCCATGAACCGGCGAAGTTTGTTGTAAATATAGGTTGGTCAAATCTCAGGTCGTAATTGATCTGATACTCATGACCTTGTTGTTGTAGGTATTTAGTCGCCAAGACTAAGGCGGCACTATTTTCTACCCAATAAATATATTCATATTCAAAGTTAGGGGCTTGGTCGAATCTATCGGCTTGGGCTTCCCAATCAATACCTTTGAACTGCATTTGGTTTTCGGTTAGCATTTCGAAGTCTATGAATGTTAAATTCATTTTGTACCTTTCCGTTACACCAAGCGAGTGACTTGGATACGAGAAGGATGACAGATAGAACCGACACCATCAATATCGGTGCCGGCGTGTCTTATAACAGTTTTGTTATATAAGCCCTAATTCGTCAAAGGCGTCAATTTGTTCATCTATATCTCTAGGCTCATAATCGGTCTGCCTACTCATACAATTTACCTTCAAAAATAAAACTATGGTTGTTGATAGGTATAGGTATAACCTGCACTTTACGATCTTGCACGTAGGCTACTGCGAAGCCCTGTTGCCAATTGGCGTAACCCCTTGTATAGGCCATTCCACTTGAGGCAAGGTCAACGAGATTTCCGACCTCTAATCCCCATACGGTACGCCCTATTTGGCCTCTGGAAGCCTCTGTAAAGGCCGATAACCCTAGTCTATGGGTATGCCCACAAACTACACTCTTACCAAGCCTCTTAGCCCCATTTAAGGCCGTTTGTGATGGGACTTGACTAAGAGGGAAAGAGTCTCCATGAACTGCCGTCCAGCCGTACGCCCAATCAAGTCCGTAGGGGTGGAATTTAATCTTGAGTTTATCATACCCCATAAAACGTTCATACTGCAGTTCGGGTAGGTTGAGGAAAGAGGGTAATCTTTTTTTGATTGATCGGTAAAGTCTGATTCCATGATTACTACCTAGTACATCCGTAACACCGAGATACTGAAGTACCTCTTGCGTAAACTTTCTATCATCATCTAGGTTCCCAACCATCTCATCTATTGTTCCTGCATTAAATCCACCTAATTGAGGTAGATCGATTTCATCACCGATTTGAATAGTCCGGTGAGGATTCCATTTCCTTAAAAACTTTCCTACCAGTTTGACGCTTTTTTCGTCTATAAACGGAGACTGGAGATCACTTATAAAGGCGATTCGCTTAATCGTCATCCTCGTCAAAGTCGTCTAATGGATTTTTAATTGGGTCTTTAGTATCCACAATCCAGTCAGGATAAGAGGCTCTATCCATTGCAAAGGCAAGGGCTGTTCCTTCGTCCATTCCTGATTTTCTGCAAGCCATATAAACCTCATTAGCGGCTATCGCCCAAAAATCTAACTTAGTAAGAACTGGCTCTTTAGTTGTGCGCCGTCTCCTAGCAACCTTCTTTTTAGGTTTGCGTTTAGTAGCCATAGGTAGAGTCTACTTCCTAGTTATGACAATAAAGAGTTCATCGACTCTTTGCTCAAGGCGTGTCAATTGATCTTTCATTGAACTACCGCCATTAGGCCTGAGTTCATTAAGCCATCCTCTGACTAGCCATCGAAGGCCGGCGAGAAGTCCGATTAGTGTGGTTGTGATTCCTGCTAAAAAACCAGCCCACTCAAGGGCTGTCATTACTCTTTACTACCGATACCGAAAGCAGGGTCGTCAGGATTTAAGGCTCTCAAAATTGGTGCTACCCAAGCCACTAAAAAGGCCTTCCAAATGTCATCGAAATTACCGGAAGGGTTAGTTACGTAAATTGTCAACAAACAGACAAACGCACTTCGTCCATAAGACTGGATTATTTCAATTGCTTTATTTTGCATTTTTGCCCCCTATTAGTGGTATATCAAAAAACTCTGAATTTTTATCTTGGTCTTTACGGAATGAAATATGGATGTGGTGATTGTGTGGGTTGTAACCTCGGTATTTTCTCCATTTATAATTCATAATCGGAGAGGCAATTTTCCCCAAATGAATTACATAAGATATACGTCCGTAACTTTTTGCATACTGTCGAATTTGATCTGCCAAATATGCTGAAGCCCCTTTGTCGTCAGAAAGGCGAGCGTCAACATCGATAGCCCTAACGACTCCGGTTTTGCTGTCGGGTATGTGGTCGCTCTTACCTCGTAATTGGTGACGCAGATCAGCCGCCCACCCATCAGATTTCCGGCTGCGATCTTGGTAAGCGTCGTCGATCTGCTCACGCAGTTGAACCGCCGCTTTTGATAACCATGGTTTCATATTTTCCAATTTATCCTTCGAGAACAATCTCAGAGGATTGTGCTTAGAGGCCTAAAGCCCTTAAATCCTCAGTAGTTAATCCAAGTGCTGATAGTTTAGATTCGGCTGTGGCTTTGGCGTTTGTTTTTGCAATTTCTTGTTCTTTTTTGTAAGCCTCAACTTTTGCAAAACCTGCTTCAAATTCTGATTTAGTACATCTTGGCCGATCATCTACCCAAGTAATTCCTTCAAAAGAATCACCTACTAAAATCCAGCCACCTTGAGGGCAAAGCATTTGTAATACTTCTCCACCTCTAATATACATTATGCACCTATTTCTACTAGAACAATTGAACCTTTTGTTGCACTAACACCGCCACCAATTACAATTACCTCTGCCGTGTTATTTTCATTTCTGAATTGCGTTTTGTAAGTTAAAGCCGAAGTAGATGAAGGACTATCTACCATAATATCGCCAGAGTAGCCTTTAAGGTTCATTGATGTATTAGTCCATCCCCAGTTACTAAATTTAATTTCTGTTGCACCTCTAAATAATTTAAAGTTAATTTGATTTTGTGCATTATCGCTAGATTTATACACAGTTCCGTGGTCCACTAATATCAAAATTCTGCTTCCAGTAGTAGCGGGCGTAATTGTTGCAGATAATCCAGTATCAGCGTAAGTGTTTGTAGAATTTGAAACTGATGTTGTACTTGTTCCAACAACAACCTGCAACACTTTGCCACCACCAGCAGCAGCCGCCCAAGCCAAACCTGTTGCGGTACTAGAATCCGCTACAAGTGTGTGTCCGTTTGTGCCTACTGGCAATCTTGCGTCGGTTGTTGAGTAAGTATAAAGATCGCCCTTAGTTGTTAAAGGTGATGAGCCACCTGACTTAGTAACCCATGCTGAACCTGAGTACACCTGTATTACGTCGGTGTCCTTGAGATATGAGGTTTGACCCTCTTGAGGTGAAGTGATTGCGGCTGATCGTGCGGCGGCGTCTGCAAAAACAAGAACGCCCTGCATGAGGAACCCATTGGTATCGGCGGCACTCAAAACGTCACCGGTGTTAAAAGTCTTAAATCCTAATCCTGCGGCCATTATATCTCCTTAATAGTGCCTAATTATATCCTAGTAAGACAAAACATCCTCACCAATTACCCCATAAGTACTATTCCCTATGATAAATCCGTCCACAATAGGTTCCATAGTCGTGAGGGTGGTCATCCATGAGGTCGGGGTTATGTCATGAGCGATACCCTGAACCTGAAGGTTTTTGGTGATGGTTGAACTGTCGGGTTGAATATTACTGATAAGTACATTATCAAAATAATCAAAGTCCAACATTGTGGCCGTTGGCACATTTGGGTCGTATAAATCAACGCTCATTTGATCTATTCGTATTGAGGTACTTGATCTCGTTGCGACGTATATGCTTGCAATATTTAATGCCTCGGCGTCGGTATCAACAATAAGTTCGCTAACTGCTACGGAATGAGGAAAGTAGGTGGCAATCGAACCGGAATCAATTGCAGTTTGAGCCACGCCGCCAATTTTTGTAATGGTTGCGCTGTTCACAATTAGTTTATCATCTAGGGCAAACTTTAAGTCCTTGTAAGGTATGCCACCGGTTTGATTGAAATTGGTTGGGGTTGCCCCTGCGCTTGCAATAACTGAACTTCGATTTTTGAATATAATGTTACCTTCAGGGCTAATAAACAAAGCCCCCTGCTCGCTGAACTCTGCGTTTTGCATAGCACTAAGTGAGGTTCTTAAGGTAGCGGGGTCGGCAAGGGTTAACGTGTCTCCGGTCTCAATGCTACGCATTTGAGTAGGGAACGACACCGTATCCAAAATTTTATCAATTCGGGTTCCAGTATCTTGACCAGCCGCTTGACCTGTAACGGTTACGACTGAAGCCATATTAAATAACCTGAAGGCGTCGCTTGCCTTTATATCTACGTAAGCAATGTTTTCTGCTTGGTCATAGGAGTAGATATAGTCAGTCGTATATCCACTAAATAGATAGTAAGTTACACCTGCAACGGTAGCCGAAATGCGTAACTTTCTTAATGGTTCTAATTGGCCAAAATAAGGCGAGGTTACGTTTTGTGGATTGAAGTCTGAATTCGGGTCATAGATTCTCACCGTACAAGTTCCGGCTTCGTATATGTCTCGACTAATGTTCCTGCCTCGTCTAATACTTATTTGACGAGTTTGTGTAGTTAAGTTAACTACCAAGGCCGGTGCGTTAGACTCGGACAAGATATTAGTTCCAAGAATTCCGTTTACTGGGTCGTCAAGAGTAAAGGGTATGCCGAAGGTCGCCCCCGATTGGAAGTTTAGTGAAACGTCTAAGGTTGCCGGTAATGTCATTGTACTTGGAACGCACCAAGGTTCCTGTTAATGGTAGTTTGTGAGCCGGATAATCCTGCCTCAATCAAGGCGTTGCGAATATCTTGGACAAGATCGCCAGTAGTAACAACGCTACCAGCCGGCGCAATGTTTATGTTTAAGTCCTTAAATGTACTACGCATTGCAGTATCGGCGGCAAGATAAGCCTGTAATTGACTTTGAATATCTTGTTCAATAGTTGTATCCGGAATTTTATTGGTAGCCGCTATTTTTGCCAACATTCTTTCATTAAAATTGTTCAAACCTGTTCTTGCGCTATCAATTTGAGCAGCAATTGCAGTCAATGTTGGGTTGGTTGAACCGCTTGAAGTCGTAATTGGTGCGGTGGTTGTAGTGCTTAAAGGTTGCTGCAATAACTTATACATGTTCAAAATCTTGGCAATTAAGTTGTCAACCTCGCTTCCAAAACCTTCAAATGGGTTTAGGGCTTTAGGTATCTTTGCAATAGCCGCAGAAAGATCAGTAGTCTGTAACTGAGCAATTGCCAGTTGTTTTCCAAGTTTCTCGGCTTCGGTTGCATTACCTTGAATTAAGGCTAACTGTAAACTAAGTCTAAGTTTTTCCTGCTCGGTAATTTTTCCCTGAAGTGCAGCAAAAATCTCAATTTGTTCGGTGTCAAACATACTTCCAAATTTTTTAAGTTTTGCTTGATCTTTGAGTAATGCTTGTTCTTTCTTTATAGCGGCATTACGGGCAGCGAGGTTTTTCTTAGCGTCGTTTTGTAATCTCTTTTCCTCTTTTTGTAATGCGGTGTAATCAAACTTTTGGCTCATTGGGTCAAAAGGTTTGTCAAAGTTTAATTTATACTGGAAAATAGGTGAATCGGGAGACAAGGTTAAGTTCTGAAGTCCAATTTTTGTAACTTGAATAAATCTAGACATCCCCTCAATGAGGCCGCTAATCTTGTTGGCGATAACATCTATACCACTTCCAATTTTCTCAGGGTCGCCAAATGCTTTGTCTAGTGCCACTACTAAAGAACCGCCAATTGTTTCAGCGGCGTCCGAGGCTTTTGCGCTTAAGACTGCTAATTTTCCTGCATAAGAATCAGCGGCTAAAGCGGCCTGACCATCAAACTTCTTAGACAAAAAGTCAGTTATTTGAGCCATATCCATAGTGGCTAATTCGGCTTTACTTAAACCAATTCCTAAACGGCTAAGTGCAGTATTCTCTTTCAATACCGCTTTGCTTAATGCAACGGTAACCGACTGTAAATCTTTACCAGTTCCAGCGGATACATCTAAAGCGACACTTAATAACTTTTGGGCTTCCTTAGCGTCTAAGGTTGAGTTAACTAGTTGAGTAAAAGCCGGACGCAGTTGATCGTCAAGAATACCGGTGGTGTTTTGTAAGTTTTGAATAAATCCTGCGGTTTGCAAAACTGCATAAGATTGGCCTAAATTCTGTAATGTTTTAGATAATGCGCCGGCGGCTCTTTCATCATCGGCGAAAGCCCTTACTGCCTTTTTGCTAAAGTTTATGGTTTGAAAAACACCAAAAGCCAAGCCTAGGGCTTTGGCTGATTTGGTTAAAGTATTGAGCGACTTACTGGCCGCTTTTGCGCCTTTGTCTTTATAGGTGCTAACAATAGGAATTTCAATACCGGTGGCACTCATGCGGCTAGTCCAATCCTTCTCTTAATGCTTGAATTAAATGTTAAAATTGCTTTATCGATTGCTTTGAAGGTTGCCTTTGTGACCTTGCCTTGATCTCTTGCGAAAGCCGCATAAAGTAAACGTCCTTGGTTTTTCCTACCCCTACCAATACTTTCTAGTTTGGCTTCAGCGTTTACGGCTTGCACGAACTGGTATCCTGCAAAAGGATTGTTACTATTGTAATTCCTAGTTGAACGTCTTAAAATTTTGCCACCTGACTTATAGGTGCCTTCGTCGCCTTGAACGAAATTACTAGCGTACAAACTTTGCATTGGCGCACGACCATTAGGATTTTTACGTCCTGCGGTTTCATAGATTGCGCCGGCGGCTGATCTGTTCAACAATTTGTAAGCGTTAACGAATCCAGCCCTGTTTCTCCTTGAGCGACCTACTGAACTAGTCAAACCTTTTTTAATAACATTGGGATTGTATTTAGGAAATCCACGACTCTTTCCGGCACTCCTTGAAACAACTGTTTTGCCTTCGTCTTGCCAACCGCTTAAATCTTGCAATTGATTTGGAACTTGTCTTTTTGCGTCTGCAATGACTACACGCATTGCGCTACGGATTTCCTTGTTCATTTCCTTATAAAGATCAGGCGCAAACTTCTTTAAGGCTTTTTGAACCTCAACGAGCCCCTTTACCTCTACTGGCATTTTCCATCCTTTTTGAGTCCTCTTTTAACACGCTCATAGTTGCTAAAAGTAGCGATCTATCCATTTTCAAATACTCTGAATGAGGTATGCCAGTCCTAACTGCTAATAAAGCAATTAGATAAGTAAAGTCATACCTCGTCACCCATTTGGGGAGTCAGCGTCCATAATCTCTACCTTGGATAGAGTTTCTAGATACTTGTCCCCAAATGGCGGAACTGTATTACCTGCACGTCGTTCCGCTTCCCATGAAAGCCAATAGACGTCCGACTGCTTTTCCTCGTCTCTGAAACGCTTATGAAAACCAGTCTTAAAATTCTGTTCAAACGCATATTCGAGTGCAGGGGTTATATCAAATTCGGATACTTCCCCTGAAGCCTTTGACACTCTCAATTTAATCATTACTACTCCTTAGAATGTACCTGTTGTTGCAACGGCTACTGCACCGTTTACAGTCCATGTTACATCCTGAGTACCAAGATCGCCAACTCCGCCGTTAATGTCGGTAGTGTTATTGATAAGGCATGTCATTGTATAAAGTGGGTTAGTTGCTGAAACTGCGGTTCCTTTTTCCTGTAACAAAACTACAGTAACTGAAGTTCCCCAAGCGGCTTGCAATGTTGCAAGAACGTTGGCTGAAGCGGTGTCATTTAGGAAGGAAATTGCCACGCTTGAAGTTTCCAAGCCTTTAACAAATTTTTCACCGGTATCGCCCATGGCTGTCACCGATAATTCATTAAACGAACGGTTAAGTGTGACGCTAGTCACATGATCTGAAAGATCGACGGAATTAACCTTTACGCCGACCTTATTATTTAGAAATACAGCCATTGGTTATTCCTCATCTTTCTTTGAGACTGGTTTTGGCTTATCTGTTTTTGCTACTTGCCCGACTTTTTCAAGCCAAGCCTTGTCCTCGGAAGGAACATCTATAAAATCACTCATTTTTTAACTCCAACTTGTCATGATTGAGACGGACATATCACTTGTTAACATTTCGCCGGCAGCGTTTGAAAGTACTGTCGGTGCCGATATATTGCCAACACTTATTTTCAAGGTTGTTGAGGCGGCTAGTTTATTGAACACGCCAACAACCATGCTCTCAATGCCGTTTAAGTTTCCTTGGTTATCTAGCATTGGAACGATCATTACTATTCTAAAATTTACTTTCGGGGCAACACTTGAGTAAATGTTGTTACTTGGTTCAATGTAAGGCTCATCCGGTTGAACAATTACTGAATTGGCAATGGGTGAGGCAGGTGGGTAAGAAAACACCTGCCAAACCCCAGCGTTCTCCAACGCCGTCGCAAGGGTTGACCTGAGAGTCGTAACGGCGACAGTCATCAGCCAACCAAACCGTTAGGGGAAAGGTGATTTGCTATGAGCCCTCTGATTCTTGCGAGTAAAGTATTTCCCATTCTATAGGGTGATGGTTGGAAATCTGGTGAAATTCCACCTGACGCAGTTTGTTGTCTGCTCTGCCAAATGTCAACTGCAATCATGGCGGCACCTTGACGAATTTCGGGGACTGTTGCGTAATCTATATGAGTAGTTGCAGACGCTGTTCCGTATGGAACTACTGGGTGTTTTAATTCTATAGTTGCGTTATTTACTGCGTAAGTCATTGAATAATCTGTTACTGCGGTTATTGTTTTTGAACCGTTATATTTTGAGCCGCAATTTTCAACAACTACGGTTTGACCAACTAAAACGTTGTGTTTTTTGTCTGTATAAATTGTGGCTGATACTGTTGAAGTAGTTTCTTGATAAACAATATTATAGTCATTAAACCACAAAAAGCCTTTGACAATATTTTCGGCAGCCTGACAAACTTCCTCAACTACTGAATCTGAATATAAAGTTCCGATTCCAAGTAATGTCCGAAGTTCCGCTTTGGTAACATAAACAGCCGGCAAAATCTTGTCCTTTCTTAAAGTAAAGGGGCAAAGGCTTCCAATGCCCCTTTACAGGTTATCCCTAGTGAGGAAAGTTTATGCAACCATCCACTTGTAAGCACCGGCTGCAACTTTATTAGCAATTGCGCCATAGCCATAATAAGCAACTTGGATTTGACCTGTTGAAATTAGGTTTGTCTCCAAGCGGTACTTGCTTGACTCGTACCAAGTAAATGATTCAGGATTTAGAACTATAATTGAAGCGTCGCCAGTTCCTGATAGGTAACGTGAAACACGAAGGTTTAATCCACCAATGTTTCCACGAACGTTAGTTGGTGTTAGGTTTCCTGATGCGTTCTGAGGATTAATGGTTTGTGTGAATACTGCACGATTTGAACCGTCAACCAAGCCCATCAATGCGCCCCATTGTTCAGGTGAAACTACAATGTTTTGCGCAAAGCCAAGAGTTCCTGAGTAAATAGAAACTGCTGCATCAGAAATAAAATCTTGAATGTTTGCTGCTGTCATTGTGCGGTTGCCGCCATCTGTTGCAACTTGAGCAATTACGTTTCCAACTGCTGCGTCTGTTGCTTTAGCGTAAGCAAACTCCATTTGACGTACCAACTCCGAGAAAAACGCTGGAGATGATCTGTCTAGAATTTCTGTCGAAAATGTTTGCTGTCCGGCGTACTTTTTGACTGAAACGCTTAAGAAGGAAACGTTTTGGTCTGTATCTGATGGCGCTGCGCCTTCGGCTGTCTCTGCAACTGTTGGTGCTTGAGTTAGTTTAGGAATTTCAAAAGTCATACCTGCATCAGGTAATGCACCACTTGAAATAGAATCAATAAATGGACGATCAGCGTTTGATAATGGGTTAATTACCTCAGTCAATTGACGTGTTGGAACTAAACCTGCGTTGTCAGTTGTATCGGCGGCGGCGGAAATGTATTGGCGTGCCTCATCGTCGTTTAGATACTTGGCTCGAAGTGTGTTCTCTAGGAATTTCTCCTTTGTGAACTCAAGACGAGGACGAGTGTAAATTGGTGCTGCTATTGTTGGGCGAGAGGCTTCAACCGCTGGGGTCTCTACTACCTCTGACGCAACAGTTGTTTCAGGTGTTGTGTTTTCCACAATTTCCTCATTTTCTGTTTTGGTTTCGGTTGATTCTGCCTCTGCGTTTGACGCAGCGACTGAAGTTACTGCGGCACTTTCGAAAGCGGCGGCCTGTACTAGGCTGACTTCCATAAGTTTTGCAGAACTAACTCTATAAATTCCGTTACTGTTTTTTCCTTTAATAACTTCGACTCCAACACTCAAGCCGGAACGTAGGTTTTCGCTTGCCTCAATGAGGCTATCTGTACCCCTAGTAGTATTACTAACCTTGAACTCAGCATAAATTCCTGAATCATCCTCATCGACCTTTTTCATTCTGCCAATTGGAGATTTAGGGTCATGCTCAAGCAAAAGTTTTACTTTAGTAGGTTCATCAATTTGAATAGAACCTTTTTCAAAGATTACCTTACCAACTGAGGTGTTACCAATCTCGTTCTCATAAGGAACAATTTTACCGGCAATAATACGACGAGACTCTGAAGCCTCTAAATCTGCGCTAAAATTAATTATTTCCATTTGGTGATAACTCTTCCATTTCTCTCGCTTCCTCAACTGTAATTAAATTCAATTGAAGCATTTTTTCGATTACATTCAAACGCTCTAAAGGATTGGCTCTTAAAAATCCGGAGTCCATGTCAAACGCTATAAATTGTGTTTGGCTTGTAAGATCGTCCATACTAAAACGATTTTCAACTGCACTAACGTAAGGTTGTAAGGATAGGGCTACAAACTGACGCCTTTCGTCCTGAACATTAGAATAGGTTAAACTATTGTTCATGTCCGCTGAAATATAATACGCCGGAACGTTCATTAATCTTGCGACCTGCGTAGCCATGTACTGCAAACTATCATTGTAGGTCATATCCTTCGGTGAAAACGAAGTTGGTTGAAATTCTAAACTTGAAGTCAAATAAGCGGTTGATCTTTCTGAACGACTACGACGCCAAGCGGCTAATAATCCAGCAACTTCTTTTTCACCTAAATCTGCGCCATTATTTTTCAAGATTCCGGCAGGGGTAGGGACGGCGGCGGCGTTAGCGGCGGCTTTTTCTAAATCTATTGCCGCACGTAAAATTCTTGCGCCGGCATGTAAGATTCCATCAATAGGTGATTGGAAGGTGACTAAACTTCCGACGCCTGACATTGGTCTTTCACGTCCATCGACTGTATAAAAATCGACAAAGGTGTTTAATTTGTTTAATTGAACTTGAACTCGAGTGTTGTTAACAAAATCAAAGCGTGCAGGTCGATTGTCGTCCTGATATACCTCAACCACTTCTAGATACCCTGTCCCATAAAAAATTAAGGCATCAATTAAGGCGGTGAGAATAATTGAGTTAGGTGCTGACTTAGATAATTGATTCACCCAAGGTAAATTTGGTAATTCCTCTTTTGTGGCCTTGGAATAAGTTTTTAGTTCCATTGTTCCGATTGTTGTCGCTATTAAGTTACGGCAACGCATAACGCTAGGAACGGAGATTGCTTCCTCACGTCCTACTGATTGGAAGGGAGTGAACTGAGAATAAAAATTAAAAGGGTCAGCGACAACCGGTGGGGCTAGTTGAGCCGAAATTTGTGGTTTTGGTTCTAATCCGATTAAATTACGAAAAAATCCCATTGGTGAAGTATATCACAATGCTCAGACGAAAATCTTAGGTACTGAGATAGGTTTGCTCAACATGTGGACAACCATAGCGGTTGAAATTGCTGCGGTTACGTCGCCGGCTGATTTTCTCCTAATAATTCTCCAACCTGCGTCCGAATACTTAGCGGCGCAGTTATTCATTGACGAAACCCATTCGGTTTGACCTGAGTGAACAATCCGCAAGTTTGAAAGACTGTCGGCTAATTCGCCACATGCTTGGTAAAAGGTCTGACCGCTTATATCAATTAGTTTATGACCACTTTGAGTTAAGCGTTGGGCAATAGAGGCGGTTGCATACTTATCGTAAGCAATCTGAACCGGTCTATATTTCAAAGCCCATTCATTTATCGAACTAGCCATTCGAAGTTCGTCGATAGCGACTTCACTACTAAAGGT
>Ga0208231_1000227_pt1 | contig 16313 bp, 23 predicted proteins | sample LakMenEpi15Jun12_FD_150702 | JGI IMG/M metagenome (GOLD analysis project Ga0208231, IMG submission 150702) | Freshwater microbial communities from Lake Mendota, WI - 15JUN2012 deep hole epilimnion (SPAdes) | ecosystem: Environmental > Aquatic > Freshwater > Lentic | place: Lake Mendota, Madison...
GGCATTGTGAAATATGATGATCGAACTAAACTTTATCTGTGGTATTATGTGTGGAGCAGAGTATGTACAAGACCCAGAGGAGGGAACAAACTACCTAGTGGTAGACTTCTTATTCCTCAGAGTTCTCTTCAGTTGGGACTAAGTACATAGCTCTCTCGTGCTTCCTGCGCTTAACTAGGCCGGGAAGCTCTTTACCACCTGCCTTGGTCCACGCAAGGAAAGCATCAGCAGCAGCTTCGTATTCGCCTCTGTTGTGCTTCATCCTTATCGTGGATCTTTGGAGGTTTCCCAGCCCCACATTGAAGCTAAAGCTAACCAAGGCATCAAAGCGACCTTGGGTAAGTCCTGTAGGGCATAGTCTAAGCACACCTCGCTCGAATGTAGCCAAGTCTTCTGCGAGGATTCTATCCACTTCAGCCATTGATAAAACTCTATCCCACCCATCAGGGATGCTAAGTCCTTTGCGTTCATTGAATGGTGTCCTTATGTGGTAAGGATCAATAACGTGCCCAACGCCAACAGTCCACAGTAGAGCAGGACAGCGATAGGGACGAAGTCGTACTCCTTCATCTTTCTTAATCCCTTCTATGCAGGAACTGCTTACTTTCACTTCTTGCCCCACTGACGAGAACCAAACCAGAAGGCAATGATTCCAGACAGCAAGGCCATCTCATCCTCAGAGAAGATGACATCAGTGGCTGCGATGAACTGCTCTACGTCCATGCTGCCTAGTCCACCACGCAGCAGGAAGTAAGTCAGGGCTATGTTAATCATCACTAACTCTAGGACAAAGATGAAGGTTACTGTTGGGCGTACTATCCCATTCAGGTTAACCACCCAGTTAGAGGCCCTAGACATAATAGCCTTGTCGTGGTCTAAAGCGGCGCTCTGGCGGTCTGCATCGGTCTGGAGGGCAATCTGGTCAGTCCTGATCTCCTCGACCTTCTGCTGGGCTAAGAAGCCCCTTTCAGCCAGGGCTAGCTCACGCTCAGTCTGCATCTGTGCAAGCTTTAACTCCTGAGCCTTGTCAGCCTTGTCTTGGAAGAAGCTAAGTACCTGGGGTAGGCCAGAGGCTAGGAAACCAACTGCTGAGGAAATAAGGGATAGCATAATAACTCCTTAAGGCTTATAGCCCATAACGTAGGCAAAACTAACTAGGATGAAAGCAGCCATAAAACAGTACCACTTGAGCAGTGCAAGCTTCTTTATATCTCTACCAAACTCATCAGTTAAATCCTTGTTGTCCTTAAGGATTCTCTGCTGGATAACTTCTACCTCAGCCCAAGCAGTCTGACCATGCTTCTCGATGATGTCCTGCTTTAGTTCGTCTTGTAGCTTCTTGATTTCATATACTCCTCGCCACTCCTCGACAGCAGAGAAGACAGAAGTATCAGATGGTCTCTGTTTCTGCTTACGGCGGTAGGCATCTCTGGCTCGGATCTCAGACTTACCAAGGTCTTGAATGTCCTTAGTAACAGCCTCTATCTCCTTACCTACGGCTAAAGCTTCTCTAATGCCAGAGACAGCAGCCTTGGCAGCTTGTGTTACTGGTTCACTCATGGATTACTCCATTGGGGTTATCGGCTGTCCTACGGTCTGTACTGCGACCACACGCTGTAGAAAGTCTTGTATGTCTGGTGGTAGTTTCTTATATATTGCTGTTATAGCCTTAGCCGAATTAGGCTGTTGCATAAAGATGGCAAGTTGATTAGTATCTAAGAATAACTCAGAAGCCCTCTGCCTAATCTCATTTTGAGCATTCTTATTAAGTGCTCTTAACAAAAAGTTACCAATAGCAGCAGTACGGCTTAAGAGTTGCGGTAATTCTGGAGTTTCAACCTCATCCATTCCTGATATCTTAGCTTTACCCATCAATCTACCTGCTTTAGCACTACGCTGTAAATCTGCTAAAACAGAATTCATAGCCTTTCTTTCTGATTCAGATAAAATCTCCCCAGCGGTCTCATATCTAGCACCACCTGTTGCTCTCTTAATAGTAGAAGCAGCATTTTGAACCGCTGTTGCAAAAGCACCTGCTCTTTCCGTATCTCTAAGGGAAGTACGAAGTTTCTCAGCCAAAGCTTGACCAATCTCCATACGATTAATCTTTTCAGAATAATCGGTATAGTTTTTAAGATAGTCTTTCCACTTGACTCCACCAGCAGACTCGATAGCATTGTCCATAGACTTCCTAATAGAAATCTCTAAACCAGCCAATTGTTGAGTAACTGGTGACTTAGCTTCATCTGCAAATTTTTTAATATCTGTTGCAAGTTCTTTACGAATAGTATATAAGTCTCTAGAGTCTATAACTCCGTTAGGTGAAGCATTTTTAATAAGTTTATCTTGCAGACTTAAAAGACTTTTTTCTGCTATCTCTGATCGCTGCCCAGGAGTTTTTAGGATGTTGCCAATTTTATCCAATAAAGGATTAATCTTTAGAGCGTAAAAACCCTCGTCTTCTAAACTTTGAAGTTGTAACTTTTTGAAGTTAACTTCAGCAAGCCGTTGAGAAGCAATATCACCAGCCTCTTTTGAGGCATCAATGGCTTCTGCGGCTCTATCAATATTTGGACGATAGCGGCTAGAAACTCTAGGAAGCCCAGGAACTGGCGTAAAAGGTTGTTGTGCTAACACACCTTGTTCAGCAGCCCTTCCTTGCATTTGCCCTTCTAACTGCCTTGCCTGTATCCTGCTTAGTTCACGAGCAGCAATATCAGCCTCTAAACCAGGAGCTATCTGACCAGCAATATTAGCCTGCTCTAAAGCCTCTTGACGCATAGGAGCAGTTCTAGCTTCTCTTAATGCCCTCATCATTGGAGCAGCAGTCTCGTCTGCCCCTAGAGCAGCTAATCGAGCAGCTTCTTGTTCTGCCTCACGAACAGCAAACAACGGAGCAGTCCCTGCTAACTGATCTGTTTCTAATTGCCTTTGAAAAGCAGCTAGCCCAGTTGCACCTGGAACCTCAGCAACAGCCTCTGCAGCGGTAGGACGAGACCCAGGAACTAATTCATCAGCATTACGAAGCGCAGTCATAACTTGATCACGCTCTGGACCAGATAGTTTATTTAAGAAGTTACGAAGAATTGTGTCACGGCCTTCTTGAGACATAGGACGAACAAACTCACGAAGGAAGTTTACTCCTCCTGTTACGCTTTGAATACCGCCTTCTAATAAACCACCCGTAACGGCTCCTAAACCTAATTGACGAATTTTCTCATCAGCAAATTCAACATCCGTTTCTAATACTGGTTGCAATACAGCACCAGCAGCACCAGCCCCTGCAGCCTGTCTAACCCTAGCAAGTCTTCCAGTGCCGCCGACAGCACGAACAGCAGCAGTACCCGCCATTAAAGGAGCAGGGCTAAGTATGTTACCTACTAAACGACCATACTCATAGTCTGTCTCGCCCATCTTAGTGCGTTTTGCTTGATAAGCTTCTTCTTCCTTAGTTACAAGCTTTCTTTGCTCTTCGCTTACTAATTGACGAACAGCATTGATAGGGTCCATTATAGCACCCCGCACAACCTGCCTAGTGAAAGGCTCAAACAAGTCAGAAATACTTGTAGGAGCAGGTCTTCCAGTTCTTGTCTGCATTTCTGGCTGTGGCGCAGCAGTTCCTCCTCCTAACTCCCCAGCAATTTCATCAATCTGTTCTTCTGTAAGAGGAGACTCGGTAGTAATTCGTTTTCCATTAATCGTGTAAGTAGGCATTCTAGTCCTCTACAGTATAAATAACACCGCCTCTAGTTGTTCTTGTGCGTGTTCCAGTAGCTTTTTCTGCTGGTTTTTTCTCTGTGCTAAATCTCTTCTCAGTTCCGTAGTCGGTATCAAAACCATAACGACTTTCGCTTCGTTTTAAGAACCTGTTAGCAGCTTCCGTAGCACGGTTCATCCAGTTACGCATAACATCAGGCGGTGCGTTATAACCAGGAAAATCTTTAATCATCTGGCCCATTTCTTTGTCTGATGAAGGTCCTTTTAATTTAGACAGGTTATTTAGAACACTTTGAATCTGGATGGCATTAATTTTAGTTTGAGCATTATAAGTATTTTTATTAGCTATCAAACCGCCTCCTGGTACAGTTGTCCAATCTGTGGCTGATCCAAAAGCATTTTTAATATCATCGTCAGTAACCTGCTCAAGTTTATAAATCAAATCAGATGTTGTATCGTGCTCTGCTTGAGCCGTTTCCATAGCTTTAGCCGTATATGTTTTACCTTCAGGAGACCTATAACGACCTACCTTGTCAAACTTACCGATACGAACTCCGTTATTATTAACACGAGCGCCTTGAGTATCTGTTTCTTCTGACGCTGTAATAGCTCTAATTCGAGCTGTCTCAGCTTGAGTCTTTGCAAGATCCGCTTTAGCTTTAGCTAAGTCAGCTTCTTGTTTAGCACTGCTATAGTTTTTATCTTTTACTATGTCGCTGTAACGAGTCAGTAAAGCCGTTCTTGTTGGGTCCTCTTCAGGCAACGCAAGGGCATCACGAAGGAGAAGTTCAGGATTGTTCTTGTAACGAGTGTCCTTGGCTGACTCTTCAGACAATACTAGTGCTCTTTCTGCTCTAGTTTCAGCTTTTGCTTGTTGAGTGTATTTAGCAGCATCTTGGGCTATTGTAAAAGATTCTTTAGCATATCCTTTACCAGCTAAATCAGATGAAATCTTCTTTAGAACAACAGGATCTGTTAAATCTTGTCCTTGGTATTGAGTTAAAATACCTTGGATATCCGTAGCCTTCTTAAGCATTGGGTCTTGAGCACCAAGGAGTGTATTAGCTCCCTGAACAGCTTGATTACCAAATCTAAGACTAGCCTGATACAGAGGAGCAAAGACACCAAACTCTTTACCAGCACCAGCTATCTCTCGTTCTTGTTGCTGTCTCCGTAGCTCTTGTACGTCTGCTATGGAAGGACCAAATAAAGTTTCAATCGCCATGATTACTCCTAATTAACCGTAAACACCAGGTTGGAAAGCTTGATCCCAAGTAGCTGCTTGAGGTGTAAATTGACCCATATACTGCCCAGTATCTCCGTACATTGCGTTAGTATTAACACCCATAGGAGAACTACCAGGACCCATCAGCTTATTAAACAAGTTCTCATAATTAACCTTAGACAAAGTATTTGCCATTGCTGACGGACCTACTAAGGAACCAGCAAGTCTAGTCTGTGCAGCATTCAAACCACCAGAGAGCAGAGTCTGACCAACATTAGCACCAGCAGTAGCACTACGACCACCCAATTGAGCACCGATATCCAGAGGTTGTTGTGCAGCTTGCTCAAGCAACTGAGACAGACCAAACTGTGACTGGAATGGTCCTAGAGCCTGAGTCTGTAATCCGTATTGAGTTCCTAACAGATTAGCACCAGTACCAAAGAGACCAGCACCAAAGCCAAGACGCTGTTGAGCAGCATTCTCAGCATTAGCAGCCAGTGCTAAGTCCTGTTGTCTACGAGCACCTGCCAGAGCAGCTAGTTCTGGTTGACCAGCAGCACCTACGTTCAGGCCAGCACGACCACGACCAAAGACAGAAGCAGCTAATCGTTGCTCTTCTTCCATCCTAGGCGCTCTTAGCAGGTCTTGCTGTTCTCTCATATACTGCTGTCTAGCAGCTTCAGGAGACGTAGCCAAATACTGAGAGCCTAGTCCAAAGAGACCTTGACCAGCCATGCCTAAAGGAGCACCCAAGGCTTGGGCTTGTTCTGCCTGTCCTAAGCTTGTTCCGTATAGGGCAGATAGCCTGTCTTGAAGAGCTTGTATCTCTGGGGATGCTGTGTAGCCTGCACTCGTTAGCCTTCCTTTTTTATTAAATCCAAACTGAGAAGTACCAAACCTAGTAGACATTCCTACTGGTCTAAACCTCTGCTCCTCGGCAGCCAACTGAGTCGCTGCCATTTGAGCATCAGCACTTGTTCTAGCTGCTTTTTCAGCAGACTTTCCAGACATATAAGAACCAAGTAAACTTGCCCCGGCGGCAATAAATGCAGGCATAATACTACTCCTTAATTAAAACTTCATCAATTTTATTAACATCTGTCTCATCCGTAGAATGAATACAGTACCAAACACAATCCTCTAATGCTAAGATACCATGATGTTTATTGGCTTTGATATTAAAACAGTAAGGTGCTTCAATATCAAAAACTTCATCATCTATTACAACCTTTACTTTGCCTTTAGCAAGTATAGACAGGTGATCATACTTGTGTTTATGTTGAATAAGTTGTGTTCCTTTTGGAAACAAACATTCCTTAGCGTATAAGTTATCTGAGAAATGATGTGTAATCATGTCTTCATAATGTAGCAAAGGGCATAGTACGGTGGTAGGTTAGCGCCTGTCCCTGAAGAACCTGCTGATGCAACCGTAGTCTGAACTGTAATTCCTGTTGTTGCTGTTGCAGTTGGATAATTGTTAATTGTTCCTGAAGAATCTGTGGGAGGATATGGCTCACTTCCCGGCGAACCCTGAACTTGTATGGTATGGGAGTGGCCCGGATCAGTAACAGCAGATGTAGCTGTGTGCGTATGTGCTACTACAGTAGAGTTTGCAGAACCACCAGTAGCACCTACAGTCACTACTCCACCAGAAGCAGAAATAGTAGTGCTTGCAAAAGCATCACCATTATTTAATGTGTATGTTCCTGCTCCTCCAGTGCCTGTTCCAAGTCCTGTAATTTGGATACCAAAGTCAATACCAGTACCAGTTAAGAACTGATTAACAGCAAGAGTTCCAGAAGCAACTGCTGAAACTCGTAGGATTGTAGAGTTAATAGTTAAGGTTGTACTTGCTAAAGTATAAGTACCAGTTAGACTAGCTGAGGTTTGTGTCTGGCTAATACTTACCGTATAAGTACCAATCCCGCCTGCTGGCCCAGTAAGCTGATTGACAATTGTAGTTCCTGCACTAACAGAACCACCAGTAATAACTTGGTCTTTAATAAGAGTACCAGCAGAAATTGCAGTTACTGTTAGCGTAGTTCCAGAGATAGAACCAGTAAACGAAGAAGTTGAACCTGTGTAAGTTAAGGTATAAGTTCCTGTGTTTCCTGTTCCAGTTCCTAATCCTGAGATAGTAGTCGTTTGTAATATTGAAGAATGACTTACAGTATCACTAACCTCCAATGTACCAAACGTTACCCCAGTTACCGTAAGTGTGGTTCCAGAGATAGAGCCAGTTACTGATGCTCCCGCAGTTCCTGTTGCACTTGCAGCAAGAGAACCAGCACCAATAATAAACCTACCACGAAGGTCTGGAGTTGAGTTGTTCCCATCGCAGAGTACCCAGCCAGAAGGAATACTAGCCTGAGAACCAGACCATAGTAGAATTAAACCAGTAGGTAAAGACGCTGTAATAGAGTTCTGTACAAAAGCGGTAGTCGCAAGCTGAGTTGTGTTGGTAGCGGTAGATGCCGTAGGCCCTGCTGGAGTACCTGTAAAGGTAGGGCTATTTAGGTCAGCCTTGGACGAGATAGCAGAGGCGATAGCGTTATACTCAGTATCAATCTCTGTACCCTTGATGATCTTGGCTGGGTTGCCAGTGGATAGGCCATCCTTGACAGCGAAATTTGTTGCTTTGACGTAGTTGCTAATTTTTATTCTCCTTGTTTCAAATAGGCTAATAAGACTTCTAATTCTTCTACAGAAGCATAACCTTTAATACGGTTTGCTTTCCAAGAAATAATCTGAACATTGTCTTTTGTATAGCCTTTGGTTGAGTCAATACGATCTATACTTGGGCTAGTCTCTCTAAAACCAGCCCCATTCCATTCTAATTTAAGACCAAAGATAGGACAGCATCCATCCTTTGGAAATAAGTTAAATAAGTCTTGCTTGGTAAGTGTATGCTCTCTATTCTTTTCTTTAGCTCGTGCTCTTGAGGCATTTAATAAACCCTGAAGCCTAAAGTCCATATCGTCAGTATGTTTAATTCTGTATTGTTTTCCATACTCTTGTATTTCTTGTCTCTTCTCGACCCTTCTTTTCTGCTGCCTTAAGTTGTCACAACTTCTGCAAACAAACTGTAGACCATCTTTAGTTGCTGAGTTTTTAGTAAAGGAAAACAGAGGTAAAAAAGATTCACACTTTTTACAGTATTTAGTCTTTTCCACAACTGCTAAGTTACTCATATCTGTTTTCCTTGTTTAATATATATGTCAATCCTCTGAATAGATATAGGATTACCATTAATCTCAGCCTCTAATCCAACCTGCAGAACAGCGCCTCTTCCACCAGCCTGTATCTTAAATTTGTCTAGTACAATACCATTTGAGAACTCAGCAATATTATACTCCCCTATATTATACTCGTAAACTACTGAATTGTCAAGCTTTTTCGTAACAGCAAAGTAATTTTCGTTATAATCAAAGCCCCACTTGACAGCCAAGTTCTGATTAGCACCACCAATGACCACAAACCCAACCTGTTTCATAATCTTTTCAATAGATGGTTGTTCAAAGTCAAAGTAGTTAGTATAGTAACTAAACTGGTAATTAGTCCCATTATCAGAATGCCCAAAGTACTTACCGATATACCCAGGTTTTCCAATGTAGAGTTCTTTAGAAGTGGTCACAATAAAGGATTTAGGCTCTATGGCGCTCCAAGTAGTAACCCTAGCAGACCCGTCCTGCAGCGGTGTTCTCATGTCAAAGCAGTAGACTGTCTTAGTTACAGGCAGACTAAGGAGGTAGAAAGCATCTCTATCATAGTAGACAGACTTGATATTAGCTGCTGTCTCAGAGGCTACGCTAACCATCAACTCATCACGAACATTCTTGGAGATATCCCGCATAGGCAAGGACTTCTCCTGAATAACCCGCTGAAGGCTTCTAACCCCAGAGTCAGACAGGAAGATAATATCCATACCAGTGCTCTGTACAGAGTCCCTAGAGATACAGCCCACATTAGGAATATAATCAGCTAAGGTTAATGTTGTAACATCGATAGGATTGGCATAGACAGCAATGTTATTACGACCAAAGATAATAAGGAATCCATTGTGCGCTGCAATAGCTACTATCTTGTCTGTGTTCGGAAATACAGTATTTAAGGATATAGATCCAGAGTCTCCACCTTGGAAGTCTGATCCGTCTAGCAATCTAGTAAAGTATACCGTCTGTGGGTCTCCTGCTATATCTGCCACCCAGATACGCCCATAAGCCGCTAAAGCGCAGTTAGGAGAGAAATCACCAATAGAATATCCTAAAGGTATTGTTCCGATGTCACCGAGCCTCTGGAAGCCGTATGAGCCTGCGTGGGAGTGTGGATTAGCAACAGTTGTTACTGTGCTAGTAAGGGCATCAGAGACTGTGTATCCAGCACCACCAGTAGTGATCGTTACAGTAGCCACACCTGTACCAGACAAGGTAGCCACAGTCACGGTAGCAGCAGTGGTTCCACCAGACAGGGTTAAGATGTCTCCTACACTGTAGCCTGACCCAGCAGCAGTTACTGTCAAGGCAGTGATAGCGCCACTAGAAACAGTCGAGACTGTAAAGGTAGCACCAGTCCCTGGAGTAGGCATACGATGGTAGGTCAACATAGGATGACCAGTCTGGACTAGGTAGGCATGAGGTTCTGCACTTGCTCCATCACCGTAGGGCAGAGCAGCCCCTTGCCAGTTGTTACTAGTAATCGTGTATGTTAGGTCTGCACTGTTAGCCTGATTACGCACAGTCTTGGTGGTCATAGTCGTAGTACCAGTAAACAGTCTATTATTACCAGCACTGAGGAACTGACTAGATCCGTTATCAGTTAACTCAAACATAAACTCTACTGGGTTAGCAGCGCCTAAGTCTGTGTTGACTGCTGAGTTTACAGGTGTCCAGCCTCTACGAGCACCAATACGACCATAGCGGTCAATAACGCAGTTGTTAGCCTCTAGCGCAAAGCCAGAAGATAACGATACTGCAGACTCTTGGATGTTTAATCCAAAGAATCCTGGTGCTGCAATACTAGCGGTCTGTGATGGAGATGCCATTAAGTAGGTGTCCAAGTAAATTCATCAGGATATTTATTACCCTCAACTGCTACATGGTCTGCTAACGAGGTTAAGTATAAACCGTAAGCCTCAGAACTTTTTAAACCACCGTCCTCACCACGCTCTGCCAGTGCCTTAGCATAGGCCAAGAAGATTACAGGCTCATCAGGAACCTTGATAGCGTCAGAGTTAAGGACTAGCTGTGCTTGTGGTTTGATGACGTTAAAGTTAACAATATAGTTAGCATCAGGGATGGGATACAAGTCTACCTGTGTATCACCGTTAGCGTCTACACCGTTGAAGTTATAGTAGCGTGGTGAGCCATACTCAGGGGTGTTGACAAGGAACCAAGCATCCATCTCTTGCGTTGCAGCATTGTTTAGGAACCAGTTGCTAGAGTCATTCAGAACATCAAAGACCCTAAATCGAATGCCAGCATTAGTGAGGACATAGTTAAAGAGGTTAGCAGTAGTAGACACAGTAAGAGTTTCAGACAGAGCATTCCAATTGTATGCATCCTCTACCTGCCTTTTAGCATCATTGACGAACTTACTAATTAGTTTTGAGTAAGAAGTATCATTGACGGAAGTAACCTCGTTCTCACGAAGCCTAACCAGCACATCATTGACAAGTTCGATATAAGTTTTGTTAGCCATTTAACAATCCCATTTCCTTAGTGCTAATGCTTTACGGGTGGGTCTACCCTTCTCATCCTTCATAGGTCCTGGTACACCACTCATCCTAGCACAGAAAGACTTCCTCCTAGCCGCCTTCTTAGGAGACTTAGCAGCCTCTTTAGAAGACACTGGAGGTTTCAGGTTAGCACCTTCCTTGTTCTTGAAGTATGCTCTACCTTTGGCGTTTAAACCACCTTCTGGATTCTGATATACCTTCTTTACCATTATTTCTTCGCAGTCTTCTTAGCTTGTTTAAATGCCTTAGCTGTGGGAGCGCCTTTAGAACCAACCTTACGCATCTTCTCACCAGATCCTGCAGCTATCCGCTTACGCTTTGCATTGATGTTGGCATACAGCCCTGGTTTAGTAGTCACGATAAGTACCCATTTTCTTAGCTTTCTTCTTCTTCATACCAGCCATCGATAAGCCAACAGCTACTGCCTGCTTCTGTGGCATACCTTCTTTACGAAGCTTACTGATCTTAGCCGATGCTGCTGCTTGTTTGCCCTTCTTAGTGTAAGGGTATTTCTTTCCGTCTACCGTTGGCATACTATTCTCCTTTAGAATTGGAACTGAACTGTCATCTCAGGCATGAACTCTACAGTAGCTATGTAAGTTACTGTATTAGTTCCTGAGTTCTGTACTCGAATCTCATCACCAGCTTGCATTACTACCTCTGCCTGTCCGTCTAATCTAATAAACTCACCAGCACCTAAGTTCTTACCACCAACAATAAAGTACTCAGTGTTAGTAGAAGAGTCGTACCAGTAGACCTTTGGAGTATCGTTACCAGTAAGACTAATGATATACATTAACTGCCAAAGACCAGTATTCTTGGTAGGAACCGTAAGGATAGTTTCCTTAGTGGTAGTAGTCTTGGTTGTAACAGCGGATACTTTTCTGCTCATTTCTTACCCAACCATCCCTTAACTGTCTCGGTTTCATAGATCCGAAAGCCAGTCCAAACAATAGTAAATAGAGCAGCAATAGCAGGTAGTATCTCTGCTAGTGTGCCAATGACAGTCACAACAGACAGTGCATCTGCTGTGTTCTTAGCTGCTTCGCTCATGTGCTCAGTTGCCATACTATCTCCACTTAGGGCCTTCCATCCAGGCTACTAGCGAATGTCTAGTACCTTTTGTGATTGGGTTTACCTTATGAACCACAAAGGAGGGAAACACTAAAACAGTTCCTTGTGTTCTTAGGTGCTCTTGGGCAGGGGCATTAAGATGTAACGGCTGCATCTCAAACTCACCACCTTCATACTCTTCTGGGTTAGACAGTTGGCACACTAGAGATAACTTCCTGTGTACTTGTCTACCATCATCCCAGTTTACATCGTTATGCCAATTATAATAACCTTGATCTTCTTCGTTGTACTCTGTAAACTGAATCTCATTTAAGTGCCACAACTCAGATCCAAAGGCATTATGATTAGCAACATGAAACAGATTAGTTAGTTCATGGTACAGCCAACCAAGGTCTTTATTGTCTCTAGTGATCCACCTAACCTTACTTCTACGAACATTGGTGTCTACGTTAGAGCCTTGGAAACCTACTATTGCAGCCTGCGGTTCTATCTCTTTTGCCTGCTCTACTATGGTGCTACAAAGTTCTTTAGGATACCTCTGCTGCCACATCTGCCACATTGCATTCAATGTTATTCCTTACTCATACATTATGTTGACAGTTCCAGCATCAAAGGTATCGGTACTGGTTGTTGTAATGCGAATTTGAGTTAATGTGTCGGATAGAGTTTTAGAACCGCCGCCGCACGGAGTAGCAGTTGTTGCTACTTTTGTAGAGTGAGAACAAACCCAACTGTTACCAGTAACATTCTGTATGATGGCTATTCCACTTAATACGTTTGCAGCAGCAGCAACCCGTATAACAAAGCCAGTAGTTGATGAACTATTAGCCGATGCGGTTGCAGATGTAGATATATAACCAGTATCTTCAATCCCGCCAGCATTTCCGAGTCTAATCAAAATATCTGCTGTGCTAGAAAGACTAACCTCGCTAAACATTACCGTAATCCGCTTAACCCAACTAGGAATTCCTGTGAAGTCAATGCTGGTTCCGCTGGTAGATGCTACGGCTGTTCCAGACACTAACGAACCATTTACTCCATTTGCAACTATCGTTCCAGTTCCGTCAGGCAGGGTCAGCGTCCTGTTGGTGTTAGTTGCTGGCGGTACTATGGATAGAGTACCTGTTCCACTAGTGGTCAGGACATCTATCTGGCTTACGCCGATGGTTCCATTTGCCATAAGTTAATCACTCGTAAAGTATGTTGATTTTTCCAGCAGACGGCGTGGTATCAAAAGTGTCTGTGCCGTTAACTGTGGTAATGCGTACTTGGGTCAGCGTATCGGATAAGGTTTTTGAGCCAGCACCAAAGTTAGAACTTGCAGTTCCGTCTCGAATAACCAAAGAAGAATACACCCAAGAGTTTCCATCAAGTTTTACAATACTTACCGTTCCTGAATAGGTGCTCGCAGCCACCAAAGCACTAGCGCCTAAAACGAAACCCGCTGTATTTGTCGTAGCGGTGACGGCTGGCGTGGTGGTTATGGAGTTTGCTTGAGAAGTGTACCCGGTTATTTCAAAGCCACCAGCGTCCCCTAATTGAACTAGAAACAAACTGGTTCCGCTTGTACTCACCCCGCTAAATATCACAGTAATTCGCTTTACCCATGATGGAATTCCTGTGAAGTCAATAGATGTTTGACCGGCACAGGTAACAGCAGTATCAGATACTAGTGAACCGTTCACCCCATTTACGACTATTGAGCCAGTTCCATCAGGAATACTTAGTGTCCTGTTTGTGTTGCTATTGGGACTAGCAATCGTAAATACACCAGTACCGCTAGCGTTGCTCTCTAGTTTGATTGATGACATTACACACCTTCCTGTGGCATCACAGCCTTGATCTCATCTACGGTAGAGGCTGCATCAATTGCTATCTGCATGGTTGCATACTTGTCACGGATGACTTGCCTTGCCTCCTCGGCGGCCTGTGCCTCTGCCGGGATGGTTGCCTTAATATCTAACGGCGCAAACTCAGTAGACCGAGCAACCCTGCGCTTGTCGTGAGCAATGTTCTTTGCTTTGTCTAGGTTAACAACAATCATTCTGACACCTCTGGGGTAGGCTCAATTTGTACAGGCTCAATTTGTACAGGCTCGGTTTGTACAGGCTCATCTGCAACGAACTCCCATGCGTTACGAAATGTACGGTCTGACGGAATGTCAGCGACATCCACAATCTTGTATGGCTTGCCCGCAGGGACATCCTTGGCTGCAATCTCTTCAATACTTAAACCACACTCAGGAGCAGGGACAAGGATGCTTACACCGCCTTCGCTATTTGGATAAATAATTCGTTGGTTCATGGTTGTCCTTTAGCGGAAGATGGCAACTGAAACATCTGCAACATCTTCAGCGGCTGTTGAAGCATTGCCTTGATTTGCCGCAATACGAACACTTGTTGTAGTTTGCGACCCAGCTATTGTGTAATGTGCGCGTGTGCCATTTGGAGCAACGGAAGTAAACGACCGTGTATAGGAAACGGCATAATTTGCATCAGGCATTGCAGTTGTAAAGTTCACCGTGTAATCGCCAGTACCGTTATCCGCTACAGTTGACACATTCCCGCTTGCACGAATAGTGCAGTTGCCGCCCACATTAGTCGTGCCGTTAAAGTTCACCCAAGCACGACACCCATATGCAGTAGCGACTGAGCCGTAGCCAGAGTTGAATTGAAGATTAGCGCTAGAGTCAAGTCGCATGACCTCAGTACCGCCTTCTGCAAAGGCAATAGTGTCTGCCGCAGGGAAAAAGATACCTGTGTTGGTATCGTTGCCCTGTACCGCTGGCGTACCAGCAGAGCCGTCTACACCCGCTATTCCTGTTGTGCCGCTGATTGTTATAGACATATTAGATCACCACCCATCGTGCGCCAGAATCTATTGTTACCGTGAACCCAGAATCAACTGTGATAGGCCCAATAGAACCAGAATTATGTGTACTAACTATCGTTATGTTTTCTGCAATCGATTGAGCATTCCAGAAGATTGCCTTGTTAACAGCAGAGCCTTCAAACTGACCGCCTCCACCACTAGAGAGTGTAACCCAAGAAGTATCATAATTAGTGGAACTATTCTTTTGTAATACTTGGTTAATTGTTCCACCAACAGGAACACCAGGACCTGTCGGGCCAGTTGGGCCAGTTGGTCCAGTCGGCCCCGTAGGACCAGTAGCACCAGTTGGTCCAGGATCGCCCTGAAGTCCTTGAGGTCCAGTTGGACCAGTTGGACCTGGAGAGCCTGTTGGTCCAGTTGGGCCTGGGTCTCCTTGAAGTCCTTGTGGACCTGTCGGGCCAGTAGGGCCAGTTAACCCAGTGGGGCCTGTGGGACCCGGAGGGCCTTGCAAACCAGTTGGACCAGTTGGTCCTGTAGGACCTGTTGGGCCGTTTGGTCCGGGTGCTCCAGTAGGACCTGGAGAGCCTGCTGGTCCCGTTGGTCCAGTTGCACCAGTTGACCCAGTTGCGCCTGTTGGTCCAGTAGGCCCTGTAGCACCCGTAGCGCCTGTAGGAATACCAAGTGTTAATGTGTAAGTGCCTGAGTTATACGAGGCGGTTGCGCTAGAACCAGCAGAAAGCGTAGTTGCTGTGGCTGCAAAGTTAGTTGCTAAGTTAATAGAAGCAGTAGAAGCAGCTTCAGCATTAGTCTCTGCAGTCTCTGCATTAGTCTGTGCTGTAAGTGCAGCCCCTTGAGATACTAATGCAGCAGCAGCAGAAGCCTGTGCAGCCGCAGCAGCAGCTACAGCACCAGTAGAATCATTCTCAGCATTACTAGCACTTGTTGCAGCAGCAGCAGCCTTGTCAGCAGCTAGGGTAGCATACTGTAGTGCTATCGCAGCGGCATTGGCTGCATCTGCTGTTGCATCGCCTGGACCACCAGGACCACGATAGATTGCACATTTAACGTGTCTGTTTGAGGGACTACTAGAAAACATATTTGTTTCCTTTAGCTATGTTTACTTCTGCTCTTAATATTTGTAAATTCCAGGGAACGTGTAACCCGCAAACTGTTTTTCCCTTTAACGGAATAATATGATCAACGTGTTGTTTCCAAAAAAATATTTTTTCAAGTTCTTTTGCATCTGTATAAAATTGATTTATTTCTTTAAAATGTTCTTCTGTTAACCATTTTGGCGTTGCTTGTGTTTTATTTGCTCGTTTCTTACTACTCTTAGCACAATTTTTATCAGGATTGTTTTCTCTCCAAAGTTTTCCTGTTTCTCTATTACGTTTTATTGCGTAGTCATAATTATTATAATACCACTCTTTTGCTCTTTTTTGAGCAGCTTCTCTATGTTTTGCTACATATTCTCGATCTTTAATACGTTTACACTCACGACACTCAGAAGAAAAACCAGTAGATTTGCTTTTATTAATACCAAATAAAGAAGTATCTTTTTCTTGTTTACAAACCCAACACTTCTTTAACATTTAATCTCCGTTTAGTTTGCTTAAACAGACAGTATCTGCTTAAGAAAACTCCCCAGCCCTTGTGAGGCTGAGGAGAGCCGTTAGCTTATAAGCTACTAGGCAGGAACTACTAGACCAACTGCTGCATCGGTACGGACAG
>Ga0208231_1000232_pt1 | contig 16157 bp, 22 predicted proteins | sample LakMenEpi15Jun12_FD_150702 | JGI IMG/M metagenome (GOLD analysis project Ga0208231, IMG submission 150702) | Freshwater microbial communities from Lake Mendota, WI - 15JUN2012 deep hole epilimnion (SPAdes) | ecosystem: Environmental > Aquatic > Freshwater > Lentic | place: Lake Mendota, Madison...
GTCTCTCGTAGCTGCGACTACATCTAAGCGAGCGCCGTTTTTAAGCTCGATACTCTCGGTACCGTTAGCAAACCGGATCTGTTTAACCGCCCGGCTTAGCCCGTCGTTAGCCTCGATAGCGTAGGCCACTTGCCTAAAGGTGTCTAAGGCCATCGATCTATTAGAGCTCATAATAATTACATTTTTAGAGTCGAATAAATAGAGGTGCGCGAGCATCATCATACGCGCGAGGTGAGTCTTACCCTGTTGCCTTGCACATAACACTAAATTTGTTTTCCGGATAAACATACCCTCATCATCGATAGCGGTCATGTCACGGATTACAAAATCTTGCCACGGTAAAAGCGGTAGGCCTATTGAGTCTGCAAGCTGCGCTACCTCATCGCCGCGATTTTTGCCCTCGATGTAGGGACTATGTAATCGAGGCTCAGTAGCCCCAATACGGGACGTTTTAGTTTGGCTCATAGTCCTATCAATTCTGCTCCGGTTGGCCCGTACACGGACCGGCTAGGACCTTTGAGGTGGTGATCGGGGAGATATTGCTCGGAAAGGCAGGGGGGGTAGAATTAGATGCTAAAAAAACGCCTTGTGAGCGTGATCCCTTGCTCGAATTACATCGTTTGCAACAGGCCACCATATTCTCCAAACTGATCGGATCGCCTCCGGCTTTGAGGCTGACTATGTGATCTACCGTAGTGGCATCCTGTCCACAATACACACACGTATAACCATCCCTAGCTAGGACTACTAGCCTTTGCTTCTTGTACTTATTACTGAGTCTAGGGTCGTGCTTACCGTGCACCATTAGTAATGGCCTTTGCGATTATGGTAGTCGAGTGCTTTGCATGGTGTGTTATGCCGCTTGCTTATGTACTTAAGGCCTAAATCTATTTGCTTAAAGGGATCTAACTCTTTCATCTTAAGTAGTTGAGGTATCCCATATGCAGAGCTCTTAGGGTTATCTGCTCGAGGATCCCATCTACTTTCTTTATTCCATAAGATCTCTAGGCATCTATATTGCTTAGCATTAAGTAGCTTTATATGTGCGTATAGTTTGTAATTTTCTTTATCTCTATGTGTATTAATTGCTTGAGATGCAGGCATATTGCTAAATAGCAATAGCCCGGCCAATAGCACCAAACTACGCCTGCGAGCTATCCGCGGTAGCGGCTCGCCTGCGAGTATGGAGCGTAAAGGCTTTGTCAAATATGCGCAATAGTTAAGCGTGCGCTTGAGCGTGTCCCACAGGTTTTTAACACATGTGGATAACTGTTGTGGATAACTCATAACATAATCCAAGGTACGCGCTTATTAGCTATATCGCAATAATTAGGGCTTAGCTCACTACCTATGTAATGGCGTTTATTTAATATAGCCATTTTAGCCGTAGTACCGCTGCCCATAAAGGGATCGTAAACTAAATCGCCCTCGTTACTCCACGTTAATATATGGTCCTGAGCTAACTCCTCAGGATAAGGAGCAGGGTGCCCCGTGCTATTAAGCGAGGTTATATAGCGCCATATATTGCCTCTAACGCCAAACTCCGCAACAGGTTTAGAGTTATTGCCTGAATAATCCATCGACCCGGCCCATTTATTAGGTTTATCGCATATAAGGTTAGCGGTTATCTTGCCTTTAGCAAAGATAAACATATACTCGAATAGCTGCGTGTATCGGTTTGAGTCGGGTCTAGCTGAAAATGTACTCGAGTTTTTTTGGTAAATCATTGTATCGTGCAGCTTAAAGCCCAAGCTCATAAAGTATAAGGCTTGCTTAAAGCTTGTACCTGACTCACTACCGTTTTTAGTGGCATCGCCCACCACCCAAACAATAACGCCGCCCTCTTTTGTAACTCTGTAGAGCTCCTGAGCGATAAGCTCAAAGTCAAAAACATATCCCTCGTAATCGCGTAAATCATCATACGGCGGTGATGTAACTGTTAAATCTATTACGCCATCATCCATTTTACGCATCGTATCAAGGCAATTTTCGTTATAAATAACATCTTTATTGAGCATCTTTTACGTCCTCCATCATGACAATACCCATAACTCCACATTTAACGCATTGTAAGGACTTAACGTAAGGCGGCAGGTTATCGGTTACTACGCGCTCTATATGCTCTGTTACCTTGCCACATAGCCGGCACTTAGTTTTATACGCCATAGTTAGACCTCTTTAGGTATTGCATCTCAAATAGATTAGATCGAGGCACCCAGTAATTATTTTGATACGGGTGTTTGTATTTAGGTTGCTTAGCCATATGTACCGGCATCCATCCGAGTAACACATAGACCGGGCTCCATCCCGTCACTAATACAGCTACATCGTTAGGCCTACCCTCGCCTCTATTTTGTAAGATTAAATGCCCGTTAGCGTGTTTGGTCCATTTAACCTCGATGTTAGCGCCCACGTCTGCCTCCTCGTGAGCGTTATCGGTTTTAGGTACAAAGCCGTAATCGCCAAAATAGTTAGCCACCGCCATCTCAGCACCGCAGCCCTCCGCGTGTTGCCATATCAGCTCGTGATAGTTTGTATAAGTCTGCCCGTAATTACTAGCATCCTTAGGATCCGAGTTAAAGGCTACGCCTCGCTCAAGGCCTACACGGTGCGCCGTGATTTCCTGAGCTCTATCGAGAATAACTTTAACTAAGCTCGACACTCTGCACACAACCACGTTACGACCTCTAGGCCTACATCGCGAATAGTTAAGCCGCCTGTCTGACTAACCCACTCGCCGCAGTAATCGCACTTATCTACCGGCGTAGCACTTGTTGAGCCGTCGTCGTGGACCGTTAAAGCGATCCCGTTTTTTATGTACGTTATCTCACCCATGTAAACCACGCCAAACCAATGACGAGCATCATCTCAACGATTACTAAAGCTTTTATAAGTCGTTGCTTTGTCATACTTGAGGCTTCCATTTTCCATCGGAGCCGAGTACGTGCCAATACGGGTTACATTGATTAGCTCGGTTTTTCTCGGTGCACTTATAAGCTGCCCACGGTTTACCGGTTGCCTTAGCCGTACCCTCGGCCCATATCATCGTGCCATGAGGGCACCTTGGCGCAGCAGCTACTAACTCACCGCCTAGCTCTTTACCGATCTCTAATACGGCACTTGCCATAGTTGCCATATCCTCGATCGATGCCTTTGTACTCCATGGATCAGCACTTGCCGGTAAAGTCTCTACCTTTTCCATATCCTGCACCGTAGGCCTCGATGAGTGCTCAAGGCTTGGCGTTAATAGTCCTATGCAGCGGCCATAAGCTGAGGTAATCGTGTCCTCTACCATCCACTTACGCATATTTTGCGGATAGGTTGCTACGTTACCAAAAGCGTAATCAACGGCGCTAGGCACCGTATCCTCATACTCACGATACGCCTCAGCTCTTACGAGGATCGTACCTTTTTCGATATCAAAGCTCTCAATATATGCAACTAATCGACCGCTCTTAAACTCAGCTCGAAAGCGCTTAATACGTGCGTTTACGTCCTCGTAGTTATCTAAAAACCCCATTAGATTAGCTCCTTATCTTTCAGAGCTTGAGAGATAGCGCGGCCACGTACAAAGCCCTCGCCGTGCCCGTGCTTATAACCTATCGAGTAACCAATTACCATAAACATAAAGCCCATACCGCAGGCTGCCAAACCGATCAATATATCTAAACTATTCATTACTTAGCCCTTTGTTAAGGCCGATTAAGCTACTAACCGAGTAGCCCTCTCAGCGTTTGTAGTATCAGTATGAGGGCTTTTTGTCAGATATCAAAGCGTATTCGTGTTTGGCGTGTCGGCCTTAGGGTGCTCTTTAGGTTTAGACTTTAGGCCATTACCGGCTAATACGCCGCCAAGGGCTCCGGTTAAGAATATGGCTAAGGTTTGTAAGAGTTGTATAAAGTCTCGATCGTTAGGCGCCTGAGCTCCTACCGGCTGCGTAACAAAAACAAGGGCATATACGGCACCTGCGGTAATTACAAAAAAGGTTAAAGCTAGTACCGCGCCAATTAAAAATATGAGGCGAGCGTGAATATCCTCAGGCGTTAGCCGCTTATTTTCTTTACTCATCTTTTTTAATAAGGTCCTTAGTGCAGACTCCGGTAGCTTCGCATTGAGGCGGAGTGCACTCAGGCTTTGACCAGTTTTCGTATTCTTGGCACTCATATCTTACCCACCCATCGTAACCGCACCCCGATAGGAGGATAGTCCCCACTATCGCCCCTATCAGGGCCCGGATCATTTCGAGCCTATGCCGTATTGCTTCTCGCTTGGTTGTACCGCTTTAAGTAGCGGACCTACGAGGCCGGCGATAAAGGCATTAGCTAATACTTTTGGATCAGTAATACCGGACATATATAAAGCTGCTACGGATGCGAGCGCTGCTCGTGCATATGATTTAGCCGCTGCCTCTAATTGCTTTTTATTCATTGTGCTCTCCTGTAATGCCCTTTAATTGACTTGGTAATACACCGATACGACGGTAGTACCGCTTGCTACGACACCGTATAAGGCTTGATGATCTCCGACGGGTACCGTAAGTTTATCTTTATGATCGACAAGATAACCGTTAGCGATAGTTAAATCTGCTCCACCTATGTATAAATCATCATTAGTAGCGTGTATTAAAGCCGTTTGATCTCCTATGCTTTCAGGCACTAAAATCGTTGCCGAGGTAGTTACTGTTACTTGTCTGCTAGTTGGCATCTTTTAATCCTAACTTTTCTATTAGTTGTTTAGCCTTAGTAGCCGACACCTCTACCTCAAAATGCATATCGTCCGGCCTGCTCTTAAAGTCTCCGCCCCACTTGAGGCCGTACTTTTTAGCTAGTGCTCTAATCATCGGTATTTTTTCAGCCGGGAAAGTGTCGTACTTTCCTAGCGGATGCTTGGTAGCGTTTAGATCGATAGCGGTGCCGGATGAGTGGCACGATAATTTTGTAGGGTTGCCTCTTACCATCCTGTACGCATATGCCCAGTCGTCAAATGTACCCTCATCGATCGGCTCGATAAGCTCGTGAAATTCCGCAGCAAAGGCGGCCAAGAGAGGCCCAACACTCTCGGCGCACCTTAGCTTACGATCCGTACCCCGTACAGGGTAGGACTTTATTTTAATCTCGGCCGGATCTTTCGAGGCCGGATATCCGTTGTAGCTTGTAAGAGTCACAACCCCAACGCTTCCAAATCTTGCGTTGTCAAACCAAGAGCTTCGAGTTTGGCTTCGGCTTGCGCTTTTGCCGCTGCCTGTTGAGCGTCTTGGGCTGCTTTCCAAATTGGATACTCAATAAAACCTGCGTCAAATTGTTCTTGACTTACTGGGTCGCAACTAATCCATTGGATTGTGTCATAATCATTTCCGTCGATTATCCAACCGCCTTCAGGTCGTAACATAAATAAAACATCTCCACCAGTAACCATTTTTATGCACCAATTTCTAATAGTTGTATGTTTCGCTCACTTGCAAAAGCACCGACCGAAACAAATGCCGTGTTGTTTGGATTATTAAAAGTGACTTTATAAGTTGTCGCACTTGTTGTGGCTGGTGAATCCAAATAAGTCATTGCAAAAGTTGTTGCAAAACTTTGGGCGACTGGGTTATAGAGAAAACCATCTTGCGTGAAAACTGTTGTTGCACCGCGTTTTAGCTTAAATACTATGTAATTTCCAGAGTTAGCCACGTTTTTTAATGCTCCACCGATAGTTACTAAACACAGGATTTTTGATGTCGCGCTGCTTGGCGTAATTGTTGCAGTTGCACCCGTATCCGCATCCGTACTCGTAGAGTTGTCAACTTGGCTACTTTGTGTTGTGCCTTGTACCACTTGTAATACTTTTCCGCCTGCTGCTGCCGCCGCCCACTTCATACCCGTAGCCTCGGCCGAGTCTGCCGTTAAAATTGTCCCATTAGCGCCTACGGCTAGACGTGCGAAAGTGTCTGCACCTGTACCGGGTACTAGATCACCTTTAGCATCGATAGCCGTAGCCATTGAGTTAGTAACTGTTACGGTACCGCTAGTACCTCCGCCGCTAATACCTACACCGGCCGTAACTCCCTCGATGTCACCGGTAGCCCCTGAGGCGACCCAAGCTGCACCGTCGTAATACCATAAAGAGTTATTATCTTTTGTAAATGCAAACTGACCCTCAGCCGGTGCGGTAATAGCCGCATCTCGTGCCGTAGCGTTTGTAAATACGTTAATACCCTGCATGAGGTAGCCGTTTACATCACCGGCGGTTAATACCTCACCTGTCGTAAAGGTCTTAAAACCTAGACCAGCTGCCATCTCTTGCTCCTTAGTATGCTAATACGGAGGTATCGAGCACTCCATATAGTGATGAGTCTAATATAAAGCCGTCGATAATCGGCTCTAGTGTTGTAAATGTCGTTTTCCATGAGTTAGGCGTAACGCGGTGGACTACGCCAAACACTTGTAAAGTCTGTTGCAGGGTCGAGTTACCAGGCTGATTAGTTGTAACCTCTACCGGGTCAAAAAAATCTAGGCTAAGAGCTGCAAGGATGCCATCGTTATAATCGTCCATATATAGATCAAGCTCTACCGCATCGCATCGGGTCCGAGTATCTTTACGGCTTGCTACGTACGCACGGGCGTAATCAAGCGCGGCTTGATTGGTGTCCATTACGAGATTAGTTTGGTTATATGAGTGTACAAAGTACTCATCGATAGAGTCCTGATCCTGAGCAAGCTGAGCCGTACCACCGATCTTGGTAATAGAGGCCGAGTTATAAACCTGCGTATCGTCTAAGCGCCATACGGCATTAAAGTAATTTATATCGGTGCCATCGTCATTAAAGCGAGTTACCGGGAAAGCCTGAGAGTCGATACAAAAGGCTCGATCTTTCAGCTCTACCGATCCTCGAGCGTTAATATAAATAGCGCCGTACTCGGAGATGGTTGCCGTTTGTAGTGCAGCTAAAGCGGTGCGAGGGTTGCCCGGGTCTGCCTGAAATATTGTTGTACCGTATTGGATCTCACGCATAGATGGAGGCCAAGCGATCTCGTCGAGGATAGCGTTTACACGCTCGCCCGGTAAGTCACCGGCATCGGCTAAAGTAATGGTCGAGACTTGGCTATTTTGGAAAAGTCTAAAAGCATCCACGGCGGTTATAGTTGTATAAACTACATCGGTAGCCATTTTAGGGGTAGTAGTTGTATAGCTAGTAATAAAGCCGCTAAACATCGGATACTCGACACCTGCGTACGTGCCTGTTATCTGTACCTTACGCATCGGAGTAAGTAAACCGTAGTAAGGCCCTGCCGGATTTTGAGGGTTAAAGTCGCCATTTTGATCGACGATACGCAGGGTTAGCGTACCTGTTTGGAATACATCGGCCTGAGCGTTGCGGCCTCTCATTGTAGTAACGCCATCTACTTGATTAGATACGTCTACGATTAAAGCCTCTGAGTCGGCTAATACGTTTGTACCTAATTGGCCGCTTCCTAAGATCATAGCTTGAGCAAAAGACGGGCCTGTAGAAAAGTTAATAACCGCGTTAATCGTAGGGACGGTCATAATGCACCGGCCGTACTAATAGGGTCGCCGCCTCGGTTAAGGCGTTGGATCGTATCTTGTACCAAGGTAGCAAACTCGTCAGGCTGAGCTATAACACCTGCGGTAAAATTAAGGGTATAGCTTGCGTTTTCTGCCATCCTAAAACGTCCCGGATCAAAGCTTGGGCTAATACCGCCGGTATTGTTAAAAAGTCCCATTTGTTGCAGACGAGTACGCTCGTCGCTTTGATTTAATACGCTCGGTATTAGTCCGTATTTTAATTCGTCGATCTGCTCTTTGAGTAAAAAGTTTACGCCGGTGCCTACCTGAGTAGTCTTACGTAACTCGGTAAGGGTATCGATCTGCGATAACGTAGCAACACTTGAGCCGCTTCCCGATCCGCCGCCGCCGCCGCCGCCTCCACCCGCTCCCGTGCCGGCGCCCGCGCCGGTACCGACTTTACCAAGCAACGCTACGTATTCTTGTAAAGCTTTGAGGCGAGCATCATCGGCCCGTTTTTGTGCCGCGGCTACCCGGTCGATCATTGATAATTCCTCGGACTCGCGGAGCTTTGTTAGGGTTAAAGATGCGTTAGTAGTTTTACTTAAAGATGCGAGTTTAGCGATCTCGGTTAGTTGTATCTGTACGCGCTCGCTATAACTTTCTTTAGCTGCTAAGTCACCGGCTGCCGTAATAGCTGCGTTATATTTACCAAAAGCGATATCGCGTAAACGTTCCTTTTCGCTTTCTGCCATCTTGCTATCGTTAATAACTTTAAGCTCTGTAAGTAGTTGAGTGTTAAGAGCTGAGAGAGTTGCCTCGCTGACTTGAGTAATACCGGATAGTTTGGCCATGTCTGCGTTTTTTTGCAGGGCTGCAAGCTCACCGATTTTACGCAGAGCAAGGTCGCCGTTATCCTCCTCTATAGCCTGTAGGGCTTCGAGGCGTAAGATCGTTTCCTTGTCGTACGTAGCGCGTAAAGCCGCAGCTATAGATATACGGTTAGTATCAAACACGGCCGCAGCCTTTGATAACGAAAGTTTATTTTTCTCTGCTAGTTGAGCTCTTTTTTGTAAGGCGATAAGCTCTTTTTGGCGCTTAAGAGCCTCTTTATCCATCTTAGTTTTCTCAGTTTGAGCCTGAAAATTCTTAAGATCAGCAGGTAAGCCCTGAGGGAAACCACCTTGGCGGCCTAAAACTATATCTACATTTCGGCGTAAAGCACCGATCGAAAACCTACCGAGATAATTCTTAAGAGCTCTACCGGCATCCTCTAAAACACCTGCACCCGGGATACTAGAAAATAAATTACCAAGCTCTTTAGCTAGGTATGCCGTGTTAGTAATAAGGCCCGAGATAGAGTCGGCTGCGCCATCGACTTTATCGATCAGTTTATCCATACCGCCGGCGGATGTACTTAGAGAGGTTACAAGAGCTCCGCCGATCTGCTCGCTTGCCTGCTCTGCCGCTATCTTAAGGCGAGCTATCGATCCTGCGTAAGAGTCTGCCGCGTTTTTAGATTGGCCTGCGTATTGTGTTGCGATAAGTTTTTCTATCTCAAGATATGACTTACTCGCTAACTCTGCCTGAGTTAAACCTAAATTTAATTGGCGTAGGCCTTTTAGATTACCTACGTATGCCTGACTTAGGATTTTTGTAGCTGATACGAGATCCATACCCGTACCTGCACTTACATCGAGTGCGGTGTTGAGCATCGATTGAGCAATAGTGGTCGATCTAGTTACCTGAGCTAGTTGGATAAATGAGGGTTGGAGTACATCGCGATTAACACCGGTGGCCTTTTCTATAGCATCGATGTAACCCTCGGCCTCAGCGGTGGCAAAATTAAAACCTAAGTTACGTAAAGCGGTATCGAGGCGCTTAGCCTCTGCGATCTGCTCGCCATAAGCTGCTACGGCTTTTTTAGAGTAACTTAAAAGAGCTGCGGCGCTAAAAGTTACGCCAAGGGTACGACCCAAATTTTTTACGGTTTTCTCAAAACCTTTAATCTGATTAGAGCCTTTAGATAAGGCTTTACCGTTCCACTCTGCGGCGGCCGATACAATTAAATTAGGTAATGCCATTATGCGGCCAATGCGTAAGTGGCCATACCGTAACGGCCATTATTAAAGTTATCTACGGTTTTTTCTATAGCTCTATAGACGGCATCTTGAGCCTTGCCTTGGTCCTCTTTCCAAGCGCGATAGATCATACGACCGCGCTCGGCTTGCTTGTCTCCGTAGAGTGGACCCATACGGCTAATAAAGTGAGCACCGGCGCCCGGGTTATTAGATCGGCTATTAGGATCACCGCCCGGGTTTTTACGTCCGGCGGTTTCATAAATGGCACCGGCGGCAGATTTATTAGCTACAAAGTAAAGAGCTTGCCATCCGTTGCGGTTTTTCTTACTAGGAGCCTGAGAGTAATAGATCCCTTTTTTAACGGTCTCTGCATCATAAAGTGGAAACATACGTAAACGACCCTCAGTATTAAAAGTCCTAAACATCGAGTTACGTGCGGTTATGGTTTTACCTGCGCTGCCCTCTCGCCACATATAAAGATTATCGGGCTGAGGACTTGGCGCGTAGCCTCGTGCCTTGTCCCGGATAGGCAACATAGCCGCACGTACCTCGGCGTTCATCTCTTTAAGCATTTCAGGATCGAGCTTACGGAGAGCTTTAACGGTTTCGCGTACGCCTTTTATAGCTACCGGCATTTTTATTAGCCTCCTCCGCTTGCTCGTTTAATACCTTTACTAACATCTTAAACATCTCGGCATCTAAGTCGAGTATCGCTTGAGGCGCGACCCCTAACCGTATTGATAGTTGCGCTACCAAATGAGTTAGAGTGCCGCGCCCTAAGCTAAAGGTAAGTCGTCTAGTACCTCGACTTTTGCCAAGGTATCTAAAAACTCTGCCCCAAACATCGCTACGGTTTCGCCGGATGTACGTAGGCACTCCCACGCTAACCAGTAAACGTCGCTCTGTTTCTCGTCATCTCTAAAGGCTTTATGAAAACCTTTTTTTGCATATAACTCGAAGGCGTACTCAATTCGCGGTGAGATTTGATGCTCGCTTACCTCGCCGGTAGCCCTTGTTATTTTGAGTCGTGCCATTTTTTGCCCCTTTGTTAGTTTGTTATGGTGCGGTAGTAATTACGATTGGTGAGTTACACGTAAACGTGATGCTCTGAGTACCGATATCTCCGACCGCGCCGTTAATATCTGTAGTGTTATTTACTAGGATAGTCGTAGCGTACTGAGGGTTAGTAGCTGAGGTAGTCGCGCTAGTTTGCTTTAGCGTGATTGGTACGGTCGTACCCCAGGCTGCCTGCAAAGTAGCGTTTACGTTAGCCGCTGCGGTATCGCTCAAAAAGTCTAGAGAGATCGTGCTTGTCTCTAGGCCCTTAGTAAATTTTCTTGAGGAGTCGCCCATAGCGGTTACCTCAAGCTCCTCGAATACGCGGTTAATTGTCGCGCTTGTTACGTGATCAGAGAGTGCAACCGAGTTAAGGGTTACGACTACTCCATTTGATAGAAATACGGCCATCGCCTATTCCTCGCTTTTCTCTGTAGTAGGTGTGTGTGTTTTTGTTTCTTTTTTTGGCGCTTCGGTAATCTGCCCTATCTTAATAAGAAAGGCGATATCTTCATCGGTTAGGCTCATGCTTAACTCCACTCGGTTAGTATTGAGATAGTGATGTCTGTCGTTAGTAGGTCGCCGCTTTGTACGGTTAAAACGCTCGGAGCACTTACCGCGCCGATATTCATAACGATTGGCGATGCAGCTAACTTTTGGAAAACGGCGCAAACCATCGACTCGATGCCTTGTAGGTTGCCTTGATTGTCGTACATAGGCACATTACAAATAATACGAAAAGATGCCATCGGCGAGATATTGGCGTAGTCGTTATTAGTCGGTGTTATGTATGGATCTGCCGGCGACACGATTACGCTATTAGCCGTAATAGTTGCAGGCGGATACGCGTAGGTATTCCATACGTTAGCGTTAGCAAGGGCCGCAGCTAGTGAGGCTCTTAAAGTAGTAATAGGTGCCGGCATTATCCGACCATCGCATTAGGGCTCATATATCCGGCGATAAGTCCGCGGATCTTACCGATCATAGAGTTACCCATACGGTAAGGGCTAGGGCTAAAACCATCGATCGATACGCCGCCGGTTTGGCTAACCTGACGGGCCTGCCAAATATCCACGGCCAAAATCATCGAGGCCTCTCTTACGGCCGGAGTAGTCGCGTAGCTATTTGTCTTTGTATCTGCCCCTATTGCTTGGCCATAAGGGAGTACGCGAGTAAAATTAGCGTCAGCTGCGGTTTTAGCAAACTGTATAAAACTATATCCATTAGGCCAATTAAACGCATAGTTATTAAATGCTATCGATGGTAATTGCGTAGTCGTACCGGCGGTCCACGGGATAGTGCCGGTAATCGTGTAGGTGCCGTTAAAGGTTGAGCCGCTTCCACTCAAGGTTACGGAGTCGCCTGTAGTAAATATTCCGGGGTTAGCGATCATTACGGTAGCTACGTTATTTTGTAAAGCCGTGCCGACGACGGGTGCAGAGTCAAACCATAAAAATTGATTGATGAGATCCTGCGCGGTTTGGCAAACCTCCTCGACGGTAGTAGATGAGTATAAATTTTCGATACCGAGATTAGCGCGTAACTCGGCCTCGGTTACATACGTTGCAGGCATTTTATACTCCTCACTTAAAAAGGGCCGGTAGGGCTCAAAGGGCTAAGAGCCCTACCGACTATTAGTTTTTTTGCTTAGTTAAGATTAAACTTAACGATACCCTTAGGCATTTTCGCAATAGTGGCCATGTAACCATAGATGGCTACCTGTACTTGTAGGTTTGATACTACGTTTACTGACATATACGCCGTAGGTGATTGGTAAACCGTAAATGCTTCCGGTGCCAAAATAACCGCAGAGTCATCGATAGTAGTAGTAGCGGTAAAGTTTTTATCTACATAGAGATCGAGTCCGAGTACGTTGCCTCGAATTGATCCCGGTTGCACTAAGCCGCCTGCGTTCATTGGCTGAGATGCTGAGTAGATTGGTCGCCCGGTAGTATCTGTAGCGCCCATAAGTAGCTGCCATTGTGATCCGTTGGCGATGTAGTTATTAGCAAAGTAACCCGTAGCTTCGTAAACCTTACGAGCTGAGTCTGAGGCAAACTCAATAATACCGGCTGAGTCTGCATCGCATCCGGAGCTATATTGACCTGCCGCGATTAGTGCGTTTAGTACTGTCGTATCGAGAGTCTTTAGATACGCGTTTTGTAGCTGATTTGTTAGCTCTGCATAGAAATTAGGATCTGAGCGCTCTAACAATTCTACGCTGATCGTATTCATGCCTGCGTACTTAGATACGGTACCTGTTAGGTAAGCCGTTTCCATCCCGGTATTTTGTACCGCTCCGGCTTCGAGCTCAACGGTTACGACAGGTGCTACGCCTGTACCGCCACCGGCTGAGGTAACGAGTGAAGGCACGTTAATCGTCATACCGTTAGTAGGCAAAACTCCACGTGAGCAAGCATCGATAGCAGGTGTACCAAAACGAGTGTTAGTAGGAAATTCTGCTAGGTACTGAGTAGGTGAAAATGCAGGGTTTGTAGCAAAGCTATCATCGGCTGCGGTTACGTAAAGCTTTGAGTCGTCATTACCTAGAGCTGCCTTAATCTTGTGCTCTGTGTAAGCGCCCATCGATGTAATAGGTGTACGTACTCGCTGAGAGTCTAGTACGGATGGTCGGATGATCTTACGAGCGGCCTCGACCTTTTCAGCCTCGACCGGTGCATCTACCTGAGTTTCCTCCGGTGTATTTTCAGGGGCAGTAGTCACGGCCTCCTCGCTTTCTGTTTCTGTTTCGGTTTCGACCTCTACGATCGTCGTAGAGATAGTTGTAGTTTTTTCTTTTGTACTTGTAGCTGCCTCAAGCGCTGCTCGAGCGGCTGCAATATCAGTTACGGAGGCGCTAGAAAAGGCCGCACTCTCGACGAGGCTAACCTCTTTGAGGACCGCCGCCGTCACTAACAGGTAATCCCCCATAGGCTTAGAGGCCGTTACATCGACCCCTACGGATAAGCCGGATACTAGGTTTTCCTGAGCTAGTACTAGAGCATCTTGTCCTCGAGTGCTACTAGATAACTTAAAGGATCCATATACGCCCTCGGTTGAGTCGCTAAAACTAATCGCGCGACCGACAGGTTTATCGGCTTGATGTTGCATAAGTAATTTAATTTGTGAGGCTTCGGCGTAAGTGATTGAGCCGCGCTCAAACATAACCGGGCCTGCACTTGTAAAACCGATCTCGCCATATGGTGCAACGAGTCCGGAGATCATCCGGCGCTCTGTATCTGCGGCCTGTATCTCTTGGCTAAACGTTAGTAGCACTTGTATCTCCTAGCGGTGTTAGTTGCTCCATTTGTCGGGCTTGATCTACATCAATTAAATCTAGGTTTAACATTTTTTCGATGATGTCTAAACGATCCTTAGCATCTACACGTAAGAAAGTATCATCGACGGCAAAGCGGACCTGATTAGATCCGTTTGTTATATCGTTCATCGATAGACGATCCTCAATAGCTGAGATGTAAGGCTGCAAAGAATACGCTACAAACTCTTTACGACCGTCTAAAATATTTTGGTACGTCATGGAGTTATTCATGTCCGCGCTAATTAAATAACTTGGCACGTTCATCGCGCGGCTAATTTCGGTAGCGAGGTACTGAGAAAATTCGGAGTAGGCCATGTCCTTAGGTGAGAAAGATGTAGGGACATAATCAAGAGTGCTCGTTAAATATGCGGTGCTGCGATTTTGTCTAGCACTCTTAAAAGCCGCTAGTAGTCCTTGTATTTGAGACTCCGGTAAATCTGCACCGTTATTTTTTAGGATACCTGTAGGCATCGGTGTAGCTGCACTTATCGCCGCTGCCTTTTGTACATCGTATGCAGCTTTAATAGTCGTACTTGCACTCTGCAATACGCCAGGTAGTAAAGATTGGAAAGTAACGAGAGAGCCGATACCGCCCATAGGTACTTTATTACCATCGACGAAATAATCTTGGATCTCTGTACCGTATTGATTAGTCGTATATGTAACGCGGTTATTAGCGACCCACTCAAAGCCGGACGGTCTGCCATCATCGGCGTACAAAGATGTAACGCGCCAATATGCAACACTATAAAAAATTAAACTATCTACGGTCGCAGCGATCGTAAGGCTTCGAGGTTGGCGAATATCCGGCTGCTCTAACCAAACCGGAGAGCCTAACTTTTCGCCTGTAGATTTTTTGTATAAAGATAAATCAATAGATGCGATAACGCCGGCAATTAAATTACGGCAACGCGCAACGCTTGATACTTGTAACGCAAAGTTACGATCGATACCAATTCCGTTATATCCAAAATTACCGGTATTAAATGATCCATAACCGTACGTCGTATCCATTACGGCAGGTGCGTACTGAGCCTCTACCTGAGGTTTCGCAGAGCTCTTAAGCCCTAGAGTTTGGAGTAATCCCATAGGTAGGATTTTCTCAAATTGTCAAGCATAAAACCGATTATGCGCGGCGTGTCTTATACGTAAACCTTAGCCTCGGCCATCGGTTGGTTGAGAATATGGACGATCATAGATAAGCCGATAGCGATATCTACGGGCCCGGCGGATTTACGCCGGACGATACGCCAGCTATCCGGCGACTCTTTAGCGGCGCAATTCGCCATATGAGTTACGAGCTCATCTTGGCCCGAGTGCACGAGGCGATTATTTGAGAGAGCTTGATGCAAATCCCCACTAGCTTGGTATCCCTTTTGCCCTGAGATATCGGTTATATGGATGCCATTAATCTCGAGGCGTTTGGCGATCGAGGCGGTCGTGTACTTGTCATAGCAAACCGTACGAGGGTAAAAGTCCTTACACCATTTAGCAATATGGTCGGCCATAAAAAGCTCATCGATGGATACGTCCGAGTGAAAAGTCTCAAGCACGGCAACGCCTATACGGCCATCGGGCAACACTTGGCCCATCGTGAGCGACCCGTCGCGCCTACTCGGGCTAACGTCAAAGGCAAAGATAGTAAGCGGACCCGGTGACAGTTTTAGATCTTTATCGCCTGCATTTTCTACCGACATATGCGGCCACGGTGATTGGCTCGACGAGATCCATTGGCAAAGTAACTCGGTTTTAGTCGTCTCTACCGGTTGAGTAGCTACGGCCTCCTCGAGGGCCTCCTCGGTAACGGTGTAGCCGAGCGCCGGGTTTGCCATAGCCCACGCATCGCGATCGGTGATACTCGCAAACTGAGGAGCCGAATACTCGTAAAAACCAAACGTCTTAGGCGGAAAACTTAAAGCCCTCTCGCGTAGATCATTGAGCACCGTACTAAAGGCATCGCCGGCATTAGAGGTTAATAAGGTTTGAGCATTAGCCCGGGCTCGAGTCGTAGGCGTTGCAGCTCTAAAACCCTCCTCGGATATCTCTCGTACCTCATCGATGTAGAGCAGGTCGGCGGTACGGCCACGGCTACCGTCTCTCGTAGCTGCGACTACATCTAAGCGAGCGCCGTTTTTAAGCTCGATACTCTCGGTACCGTTAGCAAACCGGATCTGTTTAACCGCCCGGCTTAG
>Ga0208231_1000237_pt1 | contig 16013 bp, 10 predicted proteins | sample LakMenEpi15Jun12_FD_150702 | JGI IMG/M metagenome (GOLD analysis project Ga0208231, IMG submission 150702) | Freshwater microbial communities from Lake Mendota, WI - 15JUN2012 deep hole epilimnion (SPAdes) | ecosystem: Environmental > Aquatic > Freshwater > Lentic | place: Lake Mendota, Madison...
CCTGCACCTGCGCCGAAACCTGCACCTGCTCCTGCGCCTGCGCCGAAAGCCGCTCCGGCACCTGCTCCAGCCCCGGCGCCACAGGCTGCGCCCACACCTGCACCGGCACCTGCGCCAGCTCCTGCACCTGCAGCTCGCGCAAGTGTGTCGAGCAACGTGTTGTTGTCGCCGGTGGTGCGCCGCCTCGTCAATGACCATGGCATCGATGTGGCGCAACTTGCGGGTACTGGCCCTGGCGGCCGAATCACCCGTGAGGATGTGCTCGACTACATCGACGCACACGGACTCACTCGTGCAGCGGCTGCCCCTGCCGCAGCACCTGCTCCTGCCGTCGCCCACGCGCCCGTCGCTCCGACGCCAGCTCCTGCTCCGGCTGCCGCTCCGACGCCGGCACCTGCGCCGGCTGCCGCACCAGCACCTGCAGCTACCACCGCTCCTCGCGTCGCCGTTGGTGCGCGCGACGAAGTCGTTGCATTGTCAAAGATTCGTCGTCTCACCGGCAGCCACATGATCGCCAGCAAGACGACGGCACCGCATGCATTCAGCGTGGTGGAAGTGGACTATGCCAACGTCGATGTGGCACGTAATGCGGTGAAGGACTCGTTCAAGGCGAGTGAGGGTTTCTCGCTGACGTATCTACCGTTCATCAGTCGCGCGATCATCGATGCAATCGCCGAGTACCCACACATGAATGCGAGTCTCGACGGCGACACGCTCGTCGTGCACAAGTACATCGACTTGGGCGTGGCAGTCGATCTCGATTACCAGGGTTTGCTGGTGCCGGTCGTGCGTGGAGCCGAAGGCAAACGCCTGCGTGCCATTGCTCGCGAGATTTCCGATTTGGCCAGCCGCGCACGCAGCCGCAAGCTGTCGCCGGATGAGATTTCGGGTGGCACCTTCACCATCTCCAACAACGGATCGGCGGGCTCGGTGCTCACGATGGCAATCATCAATCAGCCGCAGGTGGCAATCATCAGCACCGATGCAATCGTGCGCAAGCCGGTCGCCGTGAAACTGCCCGACGGCAGTGAGAGCATCGCCATTCATCCCGTAGGAAACATCGCGATGAGTTGGGATCACCGTGCCTTCGACGGTGCCTACGCTGCCAACTTCTTGGCCAAGGTCAAGCACGTGCTCGAGACGCAGGACTGGTCGGCGGAGCTCTAAATGCGCGTACGTTGGCTCGGGCGGGTCAACTATCGCGACGCCCTCGCATTGCAAGAGGGTCTCTTTGCGTACGCAAAGGACGATTACTTGCTCATGCAGGAGCACCATCATGTGTTTACATATGGTGCGTCGGCTGAGCTCGAGAAGAATCTTCGGTGTGAACCGCACGACGTAGGTGCCGAGTTGGTGCGCGTCAACCGCGGGGGTGACATCACGTATCACGGCCCCGGGCAACTCGTGGTGTATCCGATCCGATCTCTGCCGGGAAAATTCGGCGATGCGTCTCCGGCTGATGTCACGGCGTACGTGTGCAGCGTGGAGCAGTTGGTGATCGATTCACTCGCCGAGTTCGGCATTGCTGCCGGACGCAAACATGGGTACCCAGGAGTGTGGCTCGACGCCGACACGCAACGCGCACGGAAGATCTGTGCCATCGGAGTTCGGGTGGCACGTGGTGCCACGGCGCGTCGCACGATGCACGGTTTTGCACTGAACGTCGACCCCGACATGCGGTTCATGCGCGAGCACATCGTGCCGTGCGGAATCGGGGAGTGGCCGGTTACCTCGCTTCGCGAGGAGGGGTGCAGTGCGACGTTGCGGGAGGTTGCCGATGTGGTGGCACGACTGGCAACGCAGCGCTGGGGCGCGGACGAATCCGCAGCCGCAGATCGCGCCGATGTTGCATGGGAGTACGAACCCGATGTCGTCGGCATGCAGATCAACGAGCGCAAGCCCGAGTGGTTGCGCCCGCACGTGCAACATGGCAGCGAAGTGCTGGCAACCAAGAAGACCTTGCGTGACTTGCAACTGGTGACGGTGTGCGAAGAAGCCGGCTGTCCCAACTTGTCGGAGTGTTGGCGCGACGGTACTGCCACCTTCATGGTGTTGGGTGAGCGCTGCACTCGAGCATGTGGCTTCTGTCTGGTGGATACTCGGAAGCCCGAACCGCCGGCGATCGATGAACCACGGAGGGTGGCACAAGCAATCGCACGGATGGGCCTGCAGCACTCCGTGCTCACCATGGTGGCGCGAGACGATTTGCCCGACGGTGGTTTTGCCCACGTCGCCGCATGTATCGAGGAGATTCGCCGGAGCAACCCTTCGACTGCGGTGGAAACCTTGGTGTCAGACGCCAAAGGCGACGATGCGTCGTTGCAGCTGCTGTTTACTGCAAAGCCGGATGTCTTCAATCACAACATCGAGACGGTGGCTCGGCTTCAACGTGTGGTGCGGCCGTCGGCCGGTTACGCCCGAAGTTTGTCGGTGTTGGCACGTGCGCGGCGTGCAGGACTCGTCACCAAGTCCGGGTTCATGCTCGGCCTCGGCGAAGAACGTCACGAAGTGGAGTCGCTCCTGGCCGACCTTGCCGGCGTTGGTGTGAGCATCGTGACGATCGGTCAATATCTGCGGCCCACGAGCAATCACTTGCCCGTCACGCGGTGGGCGTCGCCGGATGAGTTCGCGCAGTACCGCCAGTTTGGTGAACGTCTCGGCATCACCCACGTGGAGGCAAGTCCACTCACACGATCGAGTTATCACGCCAAGCGCGCTGCGGGAGAAGCAGGAGTCACCGTGGCCAGTCCCGCGGGCGTGACGGTTGCCGCTCCTGTCGGCACGACCGATGCGGGTGGCGCCGTGCCAGTGTTGGTGCGCCGATGAACTGTGTGGAGGTACATCCGTGACACATCGAACGCTCGACCACATCATCACCGCCGAACGCACCGTGGAGGGTGGCGGCTTCGTGGTGCGCAGGCCGTTTCCTACGGCGCGAGTGAGCCACATCGATCCGTTCCTTCTGCTCGACGAGATGGGTCCGGTCGACTATGCGCCGGGTAAGGCAATTGGGGCACCCGAGCATCCGCACCGTGGCTTTGAAACCGTTACCTATTTGATGCACGGGGCAATGGAACATCGCGATACCACCGGCGCAGTCGCCACCATCCGTCCCGGCGGTGTGCAGTGGATGACCGCGGGTTCCGGTGTGGTGCACAGCGAACTTCCGACGACCGACTTCCTACAATCCGGAGGTCGGATGCACGGCTTTCAACTGTGGGTGAATTTGCCTGCTGCATCAAAGATGATTCCGCCCCGCTATCAGGGATTCGAGTCCGATGAATTGCGGCGGGTGTCGCTGCTCAACGGAGGCGAAGTACGTGTGGTGGCCGGCACGGTCATGGGCGTCACCGGTGCCGTACAGACGACGAGCCCGATGACGTATGCGCACGTGTTGCTGCGAGCCGGCGAAGAAGTGACGTGGGAACCAGCCGACGGTCACACTGCATTGGTCCACGTGTTCGACGGCGAATTGTCGGCAAACTCCCACGGTGCGGAGTCAGGTCAGATGATGGTGTTCTCGCGATCGCGTGGTTCCATCACCATCACCACCGCGACGTCGGCGCAGGCGTTGTTGCTCGGTGGTGAGCCGCTCGGCGAACCCGTGGTTCGTTACGGGCCATTCGTCATGAACACCCGGGAAGAAATCGTGCAAGCGTTCCAGGACTACGAGGCCGGCCGACTCGTCCAGAGTCGGTGACACCAAGTTCATGACGTCGCTCTACGCCTCACGTCTGCACAAAGTCCGGACCCAGATGCAGCTGCAGCACGTTGATGCACTCGTGGTATCCGTGGGTTTCGATCTGCCGTACTTGGTGGGGTACCACGCCATGCCGTTGGAGCGACTCACGGCGTTGGTGATTACCGCCGACCGAGCCACCTTGGTGGTGCCGCGTTTGGAGGCGCCCCGCGTGGAGCATCATCCCGATGTGTTCGACCTCGTTGCATGGAATGAAACCGACGATCCCGTCGCGATCACCGCTGCATTGATCGGCACGGCACAGCGGATTGCCATTGGTGATCAAATGTGGTCGCGATTCCTCGTGGAGATGTTGCCCAGATTGGCCGGTCGACAATTCGTGAGGTCGGTAGATGTCGTTGGTCCGCTTCGTATCCACAAGGACGCTGCAGAGATTGCAGCGCTCGCTGCTGCTGGCGCGGCCGCCGATCGCGTGGCGGCACAGTTGCAGCGCGGTGAGATTCCCCTGGCTGGTCGTACCGAAGCACAGGTGTCGGCCGACATCTCTGCACGACTCCTCTCCGAAGGTCACGACGTGGTGAACTTTGCGATCGTCGCGGCGGGCGACAACGCTGCGAGCCCGCATCATCACCCTGGCGACCGGGTGATTGCGCGCGGCGACATCGTGCTCTGCGACTTCGGGGGAACGATGGACGGATATTGCAGCGACATCACCCGTTGCGTTCACCTCGGAGAGGCACCGGCAGACATCGCCCGCGCATGGTCCGACCTTCGTCGCGCGCAGGAAGCCGGAGTGATGGCGGGGGTGGTTGGCGCCAGTTGCGAGTCGGTTGATGCTGCGGCGCGAGCGGTGTTGGTCGAGGCAGGTTGGGGCGACTATTTCATTCATCGAACCGGTCACGGCATCGGCATGGAGGCGCACGAAGAGCCGTACATGGTGGGTGGCAATGCACTTGCGATTGCTGCCGGTCATGCATTCAGTGTCGAGCCAGGGATCTATGTGGCGGGCAAGTGGGGTATGCGGCTGGAGGACATCGTGGTGGCTACCGAAACCGGACCTCGACGGATGAACACCACGCCCCGCGAGCTCGTGGTGCTGTGAAGCTCGCCGTCCTGAAAGTCGTCGTGAAGTGAAGCTCGACGCCGCAACCGTGATGCTGCAGTGGGCGAGCGGCGGCATGCTCTTTTTGTGGTTCACCTTGCGATCGGGTGAGATTTCGGTGGGATACGGAAAGTTGTTGCGCGGTGTCTATGCGGGGATCGCCCTCATCGGCGTGGCGCTCGGGTTTGCGTTCGACCGAATCCTCGTGCGCGAAGCAGCCGGGGTGGGGCTGGCAGTCGTAGCGCTCGTCGCATTTGCGCGGCGCGACACGATGCTGGATCGCGTCGCCACCATCATCGGATTCGTCGGCGTGGGGTTCGCCTCGCTCGCCACCGATCACCCCGACGATGTGCTGTGGTTGGTGCGACTCCTGGTTGGCGCGGTTTTTCTCGGTGCAGTCAGCGACGCAATGTTGCTGGGGCACTGGTATCTGGTGCAGCCGGGCATGCCCCGCAAGTTGCTGAACCAACTCACCAACGTGTTGTTGGTGGTGTGGCCGATCGAGGTCGTAGTGCTGCTCATCCCCACCGGAATGGTGAGTGTGTTGAATGGTTCGATCGATGACGGATGGAACGGCGTACTTGGTTGGTTCTGGCTCGCGTGTGCCGCGCTCACCGGTGTACTCGCGTGGTTTACGCGCGCGGCCCTACGGGAACGCAGTTACTCCGCAGTGATGGCGGCAACGGGGTTGAGCTATCTCGCAATCCTCATGGGCTTCGGCACCGACTTGGTGGCACGAGCCCTGTTGATGCCGTAGTTCAATCACCGGGTGTGACGAGGCGATGCCCGACTAGCGCGGTGCGACGAGCGGCCATGGCCGCGAGCGCTCGTAGGCCAGCGCCAATTCCAGCAACAACGGTTCGCTGAAGTGTCGCGACAACACCTGGAGCGCCACGGGTAACCCGTCCACGGTTCCGGCAGGAATGGAGATTCCGGGGTTGCCGTAGATGTTTGCGGGGAACGTGAGCACACCATTGTTGCCCGCACCCGCAACGACGCCGCCGAACGTGTCGGGTAGTGGACCTTCGGCATTGAAGGCGACATCGGGATTGGTGGCGGTGATGACGACGTCGACGTTCCGAAAAATCTCCGCCATTCGACGATTGAGTTCGACGCGACGCATCTCGAACTTCCCGCGCGCCTCGGTGCCGTACAAGCCATTGGTGTGCTCCAGGCCGAAACGCATCTCTGGCGTGAGGATGTCGGCGCATGCGGGCCAGTGATCGCGCAACTCGTAGGCGAGTGCGGCCATGCCTGAAATCGACCATGCAGCACCGAGTCGCGGGAGCGACGTGTCGACGTCGTCGACACGTCGCAGTCCAGCAATTTCGATGAGGTGGTCTGCTGCTTCCTCCAACACCGACCACATCGCCGGCGACGTCACCGCCGAGCCCCACGTCGGTGCGACCACCACACGCAGCCCTCGGGTTGGCACCGTGCCCAATCCTGATTCCCACCCGTCCACTCGGGGCAAGCTGAGCGGATCGTTGTCATCGTGGCCGTTGCATACGTCGAACCATCGAGCGGTGTCACGCACGCTGCGCGACAAGCAACCAGTGGTGGTCGTGAGATTCCCGAACGGCGCGCCGGGGCCGCGCGGAATTCGTCCGTACGTCGCCTTCAGTCCGACGAGGCCGGTGAATCCGGCGGGAATCCGAATCGAGCCGCCGCCGTCTCCTCCGGTCGCCAGCGTGACGAGACCGCCGGCGACGGCGGCAGCACTGCCGCCTGACGAACCACCAGGAGTGCGGCCGTGCCGCCACGGGTTGTGCGTGGCTCCGTGCAACATGGTGCGAGTGAGGTTCACGCCACCAAATTCGCTGGAGGTGGTTTGACCAACGAGCACGGCGCCCGCTGCCCGCGCGCGCAACAGCATGGTGTCCGTCGATTCGGCGATTCGATCCTTGAAGACCAAACTCGCATCCGTGTCGGGCCAACCGGTGACGTGGTCCAACTCCTTCACGCCGATCGGCACTCCACCGAACGGGAGGTCGACATCTGCACGCTGTGCTGCAGAGAGCGCGGCGTCACGATCGAGATGACAGAACGCATTCAGGTTGCTGTCGTCGATTGCGTCGAACGTGGCCTGGAGTTCCTCTGCTGGTGAACGTTCGCCGCGGCGGAATGCGTCGACGAGCGAAACGGCGTCACCTTGCCACGGTGTGTCGGTCACGCCCCAATCGTAGGTGGCGAACTGCAACGTCGTAGGTGGCGAAGTGCAACTTCTCGCCGTCGGCGTGCCCACAGTTAGCCTGCTCGCGATGGATTCCCGTGCGTTTCTCGGCCTCGAGCAACACGGAAACACCGCGTTTTCGTTGTCCGTCGTTCCTCGCTTGACCACGAGCGGGGGTTTCCTCTTCGGCGGAGCAGGTCTGGGTGCGGGAATCGCCGCACTCGAAGCCGTCTCACAGCGGCGTTGCACATGGGCGACTGCCCAGTATTTGTCGTATGCCCGTCGTGACGAACGCGTCGACATCGACGTGGTCATCGCCGTTGCAGGCAGCAGCGTCACACAGGCACGCGCCGTGTGTCGAGTCGGCGATCGGGAAGTGCTCACCGTCAACGCTGCACTCGGTGATCGCGACTTCGACGCACATGGACAATTCGTGCAGATGCCCGCGGTGGTGCCGCCCGACCAGTCCAAGCCGCGAATGCTGCGTACTGCTCACGCAAACTCGATCATGGAGGCACTCGACATGCGATTCGCCAAGGGTCGCGACATGGAGGAGCTCGACGGCACGCCCAGCGACGGTCGCACCATCATGTGGGTGCGCATCAAGTCGTTGGTCGACGGAGTCGACGCAGCCGCACTCGGCATTCTCGGGGACTTCGTGCCGATGGCTGCCGGTCAAGCCCTCGGTTTGCGCGCCGGTGGGAACAGCCTCGACAACACCATTCGCTTTGCCACGCTGGTGCCAACCGACTGGGTGCTCCTCGACATTCAAATCGAGTCGGTGCAACGCGGTTTTGCGCACGGAACCATCCAGATGTTCGCGGAAAACGGCACACTCCTGGCCACCGCCAGTCAGAGCTGCATCGCCCGAAAGTGGAAGAATTAGACCATGCAACGCCGTGACGGAATGACGGTTCCACTGCCCGGCCATCTGCACTCACATGAGAAGCAACTTCGGCAACTTGCCGAGCTTGGATACAGCGATATCTGGTCTGCTGAAGCCGACGGTGTGGACGCGTTCACTCCCTTGGCGATGGCGGCAGCGTGGGAACCGCGTTTGCGATTGGGAACGGCGATCGTTCCCGCCTACACACGGACACCTGCGCTGTTCGCCCAAAGCGTTGCATCACTCGCCGATGCGGCTCCTGGTCGCTTTGCCATCGGCATCGGGTCATCGAGCAACGTCATCATCGAGCGGTGGAACGGCATTCCGTTCGTGGAGCCGTACAAAAAGGTGCGTGACGTCGTGCGCTTCTTGCGCGATGCGCTGAGTGGCGAGAAGATCACCAAGCAGTACGACACGTTCAAGGTGGACGGCTTTCGCCTGGGTGTGCGACCCGAAGTGAAGCCACCGATCCTCGTCGCGGCATTGCGCGAAGGGATGCTGCGACTCGCCGGCCGCGAAGCCGATGGCGCGATCATCAACTGGTTGTCCCCGGATGACGTTCGAACCGTCACCAAGGTGGTGCACGACTCGGCAAGGAAAGACGGACAAGACCCGGCGACCAAGGAGATCGTTGCCCGCATCTTCGTGTGTCCGAGCGAGAACGCCGACGTCGTACGAGCCGGGGCCCGCTACGCCATCGCTGCATACCTCAATGTGCCCGTGTACGCCGAATTCCATCGTTGGCTTGGACGTGGCGACGCGCTGCAAGGCATGTGGGATGCATGGAAGAGCGGTGACCGCAAGGCGGCACTCGCCGCAATCCCGGACTCCGTCGTTGACGACTTGGTGGTGCACGGCTCGCCCGCAGAATGTCGCGCCAAGATCGATCGCTATTTCGAGAATGGAGTGAATACGTCGTCACTGGCGATTCTGCAATTCGACCCGGCCGTCGACTTCTGGTCGTCGGTGGAGTCGCTGGCGCCGTCGGCCACGTGACCGTCGCACACCTCGATCCTGACGCCGCGGCCACCGCCAAAGGTGAGGCCGAAGAGCAGGCTCGCGCGCAGCGCAACCTTGGTTGGCAGTTGCTCTGGCGAGCGTTGTTGGATCAACGGCGTGCGTTGGTGCTCGGGGTAGCGATTGGCGTCACCTGGACTGCTGCGAAAGTTGCGGTACCGCAATTGACGAAAGCAGCAATCGATCGCGGCATCGAGCGCAATGGGCCGCTCTTGGCATGGTCGGTGTTCATCGCCGTTGCGGGTGTGGCAACCGGACTACTGACGGCTGGTCGCCGCTATCTGGCATTCCGTGAAAGTCGCTGGACGGAGACCTTGCTCCGCGAGCGGATCTTTGCCCACATTCAACGGCTCCACGTGGGCTATCACGATCGAACACAGACGGGGCAATTGATGAGTCGTGCTTCGAGTGATCTGCAACAGGTGCAGCAGTTCGTGGTGATGATCCCGATCACATTGAGCAACGTCGCCCAACTCGTTGCAGTGACGCTGATTCTCGGGTTGACCGATTGGCGACTGGCAATCGTCGCGTTGGCGCCATTGCCGTTCATCAACGTTGCGTCACGAAGATTCTCCAGTCGTATCCATCCCGCGGTGCTTGCAGTACAGAACGAGCAGGCACAACTGGCCAGCGTGGTGGAAGAGAGCGTGTCCGGTGTTCGAGTCGTGAAGGGTCTCGGTACCGAGAGTGTGCAATTCGAAAAACTGCGCAAGGAGGCCGACGACATCAGGGCGGTATCCCTCAAAGCTGCGAGCATTCGTAGTCGATTCCTCCCCGCCATCGACTTGCTCCCATCGTTGGGACTCATCGCAGTGTTGGGATATGGCGGGCATCGAGTCGTCAACGGTGATCTCAGCATCGGAGATTTGGTTGCGTTCAACGTGTATCTCACGATGTTGGTGTGGCCACTACGCAACATCGGCATGATGGTGGCGTTGGGCCAGCGTGCCGCCGCTGCTCTCGTGCGGGTACACGAGGTGTTGTCGACCGAGCCTGCGGTACAAAGCCCCAAGCAACCGCGACCGCTACCGGCTCGACACACGTCGCACGCCGTTGGCGCGGTGTCGTTCGAAGACGTGGTGTTTGGTTACGGGGATGACCACAAGGTGCTCGACGGAATGAGTATGTCCATTGCGCCAGGGGAGTCGGTCGCGTTGGTGGGTGCCACCGGAGCCGGCAAGAGCACCATCGTTCGGCTGCTGTTGCGCTTTTACGACGTGGAGCAAGGCCGCATCACATTGGATGGCATCGATCTGCGTCGGCTCGACGTGCGCGAGTTGCGACAAAACATCGGTGTGGTGTTCGAGGAGACGTTCTTGTTCAACGATTCGGTCCGCAACAACATTGCGTTTGCGAAACCCGATGCCGACATGGAAACGGTGGAGCGCGCCGCGCGACTCGCCGGCGCCCACGACTTCATCGTGCGACTTCCCGAAGGGTACGACACTCCGATCGGTGAGCGTGGTTTCTCGTTGAGCGGCGGGCAACGTCAGCGTGTGGCGATTGCTCGCGCGATCGTCGCCGACCCCCGCGTGTTGGTGCTGGACGATGCGACGAGCGCAGTCGACCCGAGCAAAGAACACGAAATCCGCGATGCCATGCGCACCGTGATGGCAGGGCGAACCACGATCGTCATCGCGCACCGTCCCGGCACGATCGCGTTGGCCGACCGGATCGTGTTGATCGACGAAGGACGCGTCGTGGCAGTTGGCCAGCATCGTGAGTTGCTCGACACGAGCGAGCGCTACCGCGAAGTGTTGGCGGCGTGGGCCGTGCGCGACGACACCGCCGCGTCGGATCGCCCCGCCGCGTCGCGCACCCCGGCCGTGGGAGGAGAGTAGATGTTCCAGATGGGCGGTGGTGTCGCACCGGAGGACCAGCTCGACAAGACCCAGACACGTCGCGTGATGGCGAGGGTGATTCGCATGGCGGCGCCGTTTCGACGTACGGCGTATGCCGCACTCGGCTGTGTGGTGGTGACCACCAGTGCCACGCTGGCTGCACCGGTGCTGGTGCGACACGGCATCGACGCCGGAATTCGTGCGCGCGACCTCTTCGAACTCAATGTTTCGGTGGGCTTGTATTTGGCAATCACGGCGCTGGCGTATGTCTTTGGCCGAATGCAATACGTATTCCTCAACCGAACCGGCGAGGCGTTCTTGCGCGAGCTGCGACTCAAGGTGTTTGCTGCAATGCAGCGTCAATCGATGGCGTATTACGACCGCAACAAAGCCGGAGTTCTCGTTGCGCGAATGACCGCAGACATCGAGACGATGGGCGAACTCATCCAATGGGGCTTGCTGCAGTTCTTGGCGAGCGGCTTCCTGGTGGTGCTCGCGTTTGCCGTGCTGTTCACGTTGTCGTGGCAACTCACGCTCGTGGTGTTGATCGTATTTCCGGTAATCGTCGTTGCTTCGGTGAAGTTCCAACGCGACTCCAACACCGCCTATCTCACGGTTCGCGAGCGAGTCGGCCAAAATCTCGGCACGCTTCAGGAAGGCATTGCGGCCGTACGAGTCATCCAGGCCTATGCCCAGGAAGAGCACCAGATCAAGCGGTTCGAGAAGTCCAACCGATCGCTGTTCGACAGCCACGTGCGCAGCATCCGAATCAGCACGTGGTACTTCGGTCTCGTGGAGTTCTCCGGTGTGATTGCAACGTCACTCGTGGTGGGAATCGGTGGTTGGTTGGTGCACGAAGATGTGGTCTCGCTCGGCACCGTGGTGGCGTTCATCCTGCTGTTGTCGAGTTTGTTCGACCCCGTCCAGCAACTCTCGCAGCTCTACAACGGCGTGCAGTCGGCAGCGGCAGCGCTGCACAAGTTGTTTGCGATTCTCGACGCCACGCCGGAGGTGGATGAAGCCACCGACGCCGTTGCATTGCCGGCGCGCGGGAATCTCAAGGTCGCCGATGTGTCGTTCACCTATCAAGGTGGATCCACGCCGGCGCTCGACGGCGTGAGTTTGGACGTACGGGACGGCGAACGGATTGCGCTCGTCGGACCGACTGGCGCCGGAAAGAGCACGCTTGCCAAGTTGATGGCACGTTTGTACGACCCCGTCACGGGAGTCGTGAGTTATGGCGGTGTCGACCTTCGTCGTGGCACGCACAAGAGTTTGCGGCAACGAATCGTCGTGGTGCCGCAGGAGGGTTACCTCTTCAACGGCACCATTCGCGACAACGTGCGTTTGGCTCGAATCGAGGCAACTGATGCCGAAGTCGAGTCTGCTCTCGATCGCCTCGGTGTGCTCGCGCACTTCGAGCGGCTACCCGAGGGTCTCGATACCGAGGTTCGCGAGCGTGGCACGCGATTGTCGGCCGGCGAACGCCAATTGGTGGCACTTGGTCGCGCTGCGCTGGTCGATCCAGCAGTGTTGGTATTGGATGAAGCAACGTCGAATCTCGACCCGGGCACGGAAGCGGAAGTCGAGGCTGCACTGGAGCGATTGATGCAGGGCCGAACCACCATCGTGGTGGCACACCGACTCACGACCGTGCAACGTGCGGATCGCATCGTCGTGGTGAACGATGCGAACATCACCGAGGTGGGAACCCACGGTGAATTGATGGCACTCGGTGGCCACTACAGCGCACTCGCGCGAGCCTGGGAAAAGTCCCACGCCGGCTAGTCGGCGACTCTTCTCGAGAACTTCGTCGGAAGACCGACGCCGAAGAGAACTCGTTTACCGTGCGACGAAGTACTTGGCGCGCGGATGATGGCAGATGATTGCCGACGTCGTTTGTTCCGGTTGGTACTGCCAGCCGGTGTCCTCATTCACGGTGATACCGATGCGTCCTGCTTCCAGGAGCTCGGCGACCTTTGCATTGTCCTCGAGATCCGGACACGCGGGGTAGCCCCAGGAATATCGACCACCGCGGTACTGCTGGCGGAACAGTCCGTGCAGGTTCGGTCCATCTTCCCCGACGAAACCCCACTCGGTGCGAATTCGGTGGTGCCAATACTCGGCGAGTGCCTCTGCCATCTCCACGCCGAGACCGTGCACCGTCAGGTACTTCTGGTACTCGTTCTTTGCGAACAATTCGGCTGCGGCATCGCTCACCTTCGCTCCCATCGTGACGATGTGGAATGCGGCGTAATCGACCTCACCACTCTCCACGGGTCGGAAGAAGTCGGCGATGCACAAGAACGGAGCCTCGCCCTGTCGCGGATACGAGAATCGCATACGTTCGGTGGTGCGGGACTCGTCGGTCCATATGACGACGTCGTTGCCGTCTCCGTTGGCAGGGAAGTAGCCGTACACCAACTGCGGCACCAAGATGCCGCTGGCCTTTGCTTGCGCAAGTTGCTGACGCAGTTCGGGTCGGATTCGCGACTTGAAATCCTCGTCGTTCTCACCCTCGAGTGGACGGTACTGCCATTGATTGCGGTACAGGGCGGTCTCGTTGACGTACTCGGCGATCTCATCGAGGCTGATGCCTTTCACTACGCGCGAGCCGACGAAGGGTGGTGTGAACACGGGATTGTCGTCGACCACATCGGGTGAGCGGCGCGGTAGATCGATCGGGGATTCCTTTGGTGCACGACGCTCGGCGAGTGAGCGTCCCGTGGGAATGCGACCGAACTCGGGGTCGTCGATGCCGTTGCGTTTCATCTCCATCAACTTGTCGAGCGTGTGCAGACCTTCGAACGCGTCGCGCCCGTAGAACACGCGACCTTGGTACACCTCCCGCAAATCGCGCTCCACGTAGCTGCGGGTCAGCGCGGCACCGCCGAGCAGCACCGGAATGTTGGAGAGCCCGGACGTATTGAGCTCCTCCAGGTTTTCGCGCATGATGAGCGTGCTCTTCACCAGGAGGCCGCTCATGCCGAGGGCGTCGGCGTCGACTTCCTGCACCTTGGTGATCATCTCGCTGATGGGGATCTTGATGCCGATGTTGTGAACTTCGTAGCCGTTGTTCGTGCAGATGATGTCGACCAAGTTCTTGCCGATGTCGTGCACGTCGCCCTTCACCGTGGCAAGTACGAGCTTGCCCTTGCTCGTGGACCCGGCAACCTTGTCCATGTGTGGCTCGAGGTGACCGACCGCCATCTTCATGGTCTCGGCGCTCTGGAGGACGAACGGCAACTGCATTTGTCCCGAACCGAACAGTTCGCCCACCTCGCGCATGCCGTCGAGCAGCACGTCATTGACGATCTCGAGCGCCTTCAAACCCTCGCCGAGTGCTTCATCGAGTTCTGCCGTGAGTCCTTCGCGGTCGCCATCGATGATGCGCTGGCGAAGTCGCTGGCGCACCGGCCAACCGCTGCGGTCGGGCTTCTCCTGCTTGGTGGACTTCACGCCTTCGAATGCGGTGAGGAGAAGCTGTAGCGGGTTGTAGTCATCGGTGGTCTTGTCGAAGATGATGTCGCGACACAACGTGACGTGCTCGGGCTTGATGCGGGCGAGAGGAAGGATCTTGCTGGCGTGCACGATTGCGGCATCCAAGCCGGCTTTGACGCATTCGTCGAGAAACACGCTGTTGAGCACCTGGCGCGCAGCAGGATTGATGCCGAAACTCACGTTGGAGAGCCCCATCACCGTGAGGGCTCCGGGAATCTCCTGCTTGATGCGACGTATGCCTTCGATGCTCTCGATTCCGTCGCGACGCAGATCGGCGTCGCCGGTGGTGAGCGGGAATGTGAGTGGATCAAAGATGAGGTCGCTCGCCGAGAGACCGTAGCGCTCGGTGGCGATCTTGTGGAGTCGGTGGGCGATCTGCATCTTCCACTCCACGTCGCGTGCCTGACCACGCTCGTCGATGAGCAAACAGATGACTGCAGCGCCGTAGTCGCGTGCGAGCGAAAAGATGCGATCCATGCGTCGACCGGGATCTTCGCCATCCTCCAAGTTGGCGCTGTTCAGGATGCAACGACCGCCTGCCAACTGCAGGGCCGCCTCCATGACCTGTGGTTCGGTCGAGTCGATGACGAGGGGCACGCTGGCTTGGCTGGCAAAGCGACCGGCGATCTCGGCCATGTCGGTGGTGCCATCGCGACCGACGTAATCCACGCAGACGTCGAGCACGTGTGCGCCTTCACGAATTTGTTCGTTGGCCATCTTGGTGCAGGTGTCCCAGTCGCCGGCCAGCATTGCATCGCGGAAGGCCCGCGAGCCATTGGCGTTGGTCCGCTCACCGATGTACAGCACGCTGTTGTCCTGTTTGAGCGTGACGGGAGAATAGAGGGAGGTCACGCTCGGCTCTTGTATCGGCGAGCGACGAGCCGGTGTGATGTTGCGAACGGCTTCCACCACCTGACGCAAGTGCTCCGGTGTGGTTCCGCAACAGCCGCCCACGACGCGGATCCCGAGATCTTGCACATGGTGGCGGTGAAAGTCGGCGAGCTGTGCCGGCGTGAGGTCGTAATGCGTTCGTCCGTCCACCACGCTGGGCAATCCGGCATTCGGCAACACACTGATCGGGATAGGAGAGTGCTGCGAGAGGTGGCGCAGATGTTCCTGCATTTCTGCAGGACCGGTTGCGCAATTGATGCCGATGACGTCGGGCTTCATCGCCAGCAGAGCGGTGAGAGCAGCGCCAATTTCGGTGCCGACCAACATGCGACCGGTGGTTTCCATGGTGACTTGTACCTGGATCGGAACCTCGCGCCCGAGAGCCTTCATGGCACGGCGACCACCCTGCATTGCGGACTTGATCTGCAACAGATCCATGCACGTTTCGATGAGGAGGAGATCCACACCGCCCTCGATGAGTGCCCGTGCGTGCTCTTCGTAGGTGTTGCGAAGTTCCACGAACGAGATGTGTCCGAGGCTGGGCAACTTGGTGCCGGGTCCGATGCTGCCGGCCACGAAGCGAGGTCGTCCGTCGCCCTCGAATGAGTTGGCGACGTCGCGGGCGATTCGCGCAGCTGCCAGCGTTATCTCGTGTGCCCGATCGGCGATGCCGTACTCGGTGAGCACCGTGGAAAACGATCCGAAGGTTGCAGTTTCCAGGGCGTCGACACCCACCTTGAGGAAGTCTTCGTGCATCCTGGCGATGAGATCGGGGCGAGTGACTGCGAGCAATTCGTTGCACCCCTCGAGGTGTTGGCCACCAAAATCATCGGCGGTGAGGTTCTCGTCCTGCACATAGGTGCCAAAAGCACCATCGAACACCACCACGCGTTCGTTGATGG
>Ga0208231_1000240_pt1 | contig 15862 bp, 22 predicted proteins | sample LakMenEpi15Jun12_FD_150702 | JGI IMG/M metagenome (GOLD analysis project Ga0208231, IMG submission 150702) | Freshwater microbial communities from Lake Mendota, WI - 15JUN2012 deep hole epilimnion (SPAdes) | ecosystem: Environmental > Aquatic > Freshwater > Lentic | place: Lake Mendota, Madison...
CTTCTCCTGTATAAGTATTTGCAATGTTTTGGTCTGTACCTGTGCCTGTTTTCAATCGGGCAGTAAAAGCATTTCCCGAAGCAGAAAAGTTTGCACCTGCTCTAGCGTAAAAAGACATTGTTACTGTTTTCCCAGCATAAGGAATACTGTTTACAGTTTCCTGTGAGTATTCCAAAATCAATAATGGAGTGGCTGTCTGTCCTGCGGTTCTTTGTATCCGCATACAGTATTGGATATTCGGCAGATTGGTTGTATCGGATGTGAGTTGTCTGCTAAAAGTGTTTGTCACTGTGCTAGAAACACGACACATCCACCTGTCGGCAGAATAATTACCTAGTGATGTAGTCGCAGCAAGACTAGTAGTACGCTGCCACACCTGCATTGCTGAGTTGATAATAGGATTGGAAATTGGAGTACCTGCCGTATAGCGCAAGCCTGTTGAAGTGGAACTATCTGCTACGAGTGTCTCGCCGTTGTTGCCTACTGCTAGGCGGGCCGGTGTGTCGTTCGCTGTAGCTGAAATCAGATCGCCTTTAGCATCCACGATACTATTTTGGATCGCATTAGCATCATCCGTAGTAACCCAAGTAAAATCCATATCTGTACCGGAGGTTTTACTAAGTACCTGCCCGGTAGTGCCGCCCTTAAGATCGACTAACGAACCATCGATAGAGTCTCCAAGTGCCTCAATAGCCGTAGCTCCATCTTTGACTAAGTCAGTCGATGTAGGTACAGGCCAGTTAAAATTAGGGGTAACTGTTGCCATTATGTCAAACCTCCAAATGCGTTTTCCCACTCAAGTGTAGCGTTTACACCTGTCCAAATCAGGCTAGGCGGGCTTACTGTGTCCCATTGTGGCGCGACCAATGAGAAATCTGTAGGGCTTAAGGTAAGCGTTATGTCTACGAATTGAGGCGTAGCTCTAATAGCAAAGCCCTCTAAAAAGCCGTTAAAAGATCCGTTAAACATATTGATAGGTAAATCGCTAATAACGATAGGCTCACCAAAAAATACATTTATCAGCTTGTTTCGCTCAGCATCCGGTAAGTCTGAGTTATCTAGTCTGAAAGTAATGGCCTGCAGCTGCTCTCGTGGGATAGCCCGGAGCCCTAGCTCGCGATCCATTACATCGTTTACATCGCTTAAGTTATGCAGGTTAGAGCTTACGCTGCGCTGATAGCGGCCATAGTTAGCGATCGAGTCAGCATCTAAAGCAGTTGCCTGATTATTGTAATTATTACCATAGTTAAATACGAGCGAGTTACGGATCTTGCCTATCTGTAAAATTGACTTAACGCTTGACGGGATAGCGTAATTAGCCGAAATAGTCGTATAGCCGTTAGCCGATAAGTAAGCCGTACGATGATCGGCATCGGCGTAACAGACTCGCCCAGCCTTGTCCTCATACATATTACCGAGCGCGCTTTGTGCGATCTGCGCGCATAGGTTATAGCTACTAAACGGATCAGCTGAGCGAGAAATCATTTCGTAGAGGCCCGGCTGGTCGATCTCGCCAAGGCCCACGTTTTCAGCGTTAGCCCACGTAGTCGTAGGGTCGTAGTCCTGCCATTGTAAAGCCGGTGCTACCTCAAACCAGCTATTAATAAGTAGCTCGTTAAGGATGTCGAAAATCTGATTGCCATCCTCAGTTTTAGGCAAAGCATCCGGGAACAGGGCTTTAGTCAATTTAGCCAAGGATCCTACGGCTAAAATATTACCGATTGTTATAAAGCCTACTTCCTCAGGCGAGCGTACCGAAATACCAAAATCGGATACCGTACCGCCAAAAACAGGCACGTAAGTACCAGAGCTATTCTTTAGCTCTAGGGTAAGGCTATCGGTAACGTCAATATCAAAGGCCGAGTTATTTATATTTACGATCTCCATACGAGCATAGCCCGCGTTACATTGTAGGTCGACGTCATCGCGACCAGTTGCCATATTTACGCTTAGCACGTTTGTATACTCAGTCGTGCCTACGATTATTTTCCACTCTGGGAGCCAAGTACTCACGCTATCGTATAGTCTCCGGAGCCTCTATTAACTGAGGTTCCCCTATAAGTTGATTGATTAAGTACGTCCTCAACAGCTCGAGCGATAGCCTCAGGATCGCCTAAGCCTGCCTCGATCTTAATATTATATGTAGCAGGGTATCCGCCGCCGTAATTCATCGTAGGGCTATATCCGCCTAAATCGCCTTTCTGATCCTCGGTTAAAGTAGGGAACAGGTCAAAGATAGTTACATCTTTTTTTAGTCCTTTAGTAGCTTCGGCCATTTTCTCAACAGTATCTATAACCGTACTCTTAGGAATAAGTGACCCTACGCCGCTCGAGGTAAGCCCTCCGGTGTTACCGCCTGTACCTATCTTACCTAACAAAGCTATGTAATCTTGCAAAGCCTTTAGACGTGCCTCATCGGCCGCCTTTTGTGCCTTGGCTACCCGGTCGATCATCGATAACTCGGCAGACTCACGTAATAAAGTTGCAGTATTTGCAGCGCTCGTAGTCTTACTTAAAGAGGCAAGGCGCGCTATCTCGGTTAGTTGGATCTGTACGCGCTCGCTGTAACTCTCTTTAGCTGCTAACTGGCCAGCGGCAGTAATGGCGGCGTTATATTTCTTAAACGCTTCCTCCCGGGCTATCTCTTTATCAGCTTCGGCCATTTTAGATTTATTAATAGCTGTAAGTTCATTAAGTAACTGAGTGTTAATCGCTAAGAGCGAGGCATCGCTGATTTCTTTGATGCCTGCTAGTTTGGCTAAATCTGCATTCTTTTGCAGCGCGGCTAATTCGCCTATTTTCTTTAACGCTAATTCGCCGTTATCTTCCTCGATGGCCATAAGGGCCTCAAGGCGCAGGCGTGTCTCTTTGTCGTATGTAGCCTTAAGAGCGGCAGCTAGAGATACGCGCGTAGTGTCAAAAACAGCCGCAGCTTTAGACAGAGATAACTTATTCTTTTCTGCTATCGCCGATTTTTTTTGTAGCGCTAATAACTCTTTAGCTCGCTTAGCAGCATCGGCTTCGGCCTTGGCTCGTGCCTTGGCATCGGCTTTTTGTGTATCTTGATTGCCAGCCGATAGCGAGCGATTACCAAACCCTCCGGCGATCTGTCCACTTTGTAAAGCGAAATATTGTTGCAGGTATTCGCCTGCCTTAAGGCCGATAGTTACATCAATAAGGCCAGCGATAGCGCTGCTAAGTTTATCGATCTTTTTAGTCGTGTCGTCGATCGTCTCGCCGCCTGATAGCGCTGTGATAGCGCCAAGTAAAGATTTACCGATCTTTTCGCTAGCGTTCTCGGAGGCTATGGCGAGTTTATTCATAGAGCCGACATAGCTATCGGCGGCTACCTTGGCTTGGCCTGCGAATAATACCTGTAGGCGCTTTTGTACTTCCTCAAAGTTTGTAGAGGCTAGTTCGGCTTGAGTAAGGCCTAGGTTAAGAGAGCGTAAGCCCTTAAAATTGCCTACGTATGCTTGGCTTAATATTTCGCTAGTTTTGGCTAAATCGGTTCCCGTGCCTGCCGATACATCCATAGCAAGGTTGAGTAATTCTTGGCTCTTAGTTACTGAGCCTGTTACCTGTAGTAACTTAAGCATCGACGGCTGTAGCAAGTTTCTATTTACGCCCGTAGCCGCTTCGATCTTATCGATGTATCGATCGATTTCCGGAGTAGCAAAAGCCAAGCCGAGGTTACGTACAGCTGTAGTTAATTGTGCTACTTCTAGTTGCTGATCTGCAAAAGCCTTAACGGCGTTTTTACCATACTGCGCTAGAGCGGCAGCTGAAAAGGTAAGCCCAAAAGCCTTGCCTAAATTCTTTACGTTTTTCTCAAAGCCACTTATTTGTTTTTGGCCTTTTGCTAACGCCTTACCGTCAAAGGTAGTAACGGCATTAACGAATAAATCGGGTAACTTGGCCATTATGCCGCCTTCGCGTAACGGCCCTGATTAAAGCCAGCGATAGTTTTTTCGATAGCTCTTACTACGGCAGCTTGAGCTTTACCTTGATCCTCCGACCAAGCTCTAAAAATCATACGGCCACGGCTTGCGCCATCACCATACAAAGGCCCCATACGGTTAATAAAGTTAGCGCCTGCGCCTGGGTTATTAGATCGGCTTTTAGGATCTCCGCCCGGGTTTTTACGTCCGGCAGTCTCATAAATAGCGCCGCTTGCTGAGGCATTAGCCACGATATACATCGACGACCAGCCGTTACGGTTGCGCTTGCTAGGCGAGGCTGAGTAGTACACGCCTTTACTAGCTAGAGCTGCATCGTATAGTGGAAACATACGTACTCGGCCTTCGGTGTTAAGGGTTCTAAAGGCCGAGTTACGAGCTGTAATCTTTCGGCCCTTAGTCCCCTCATTCCAGTTATACAGGTTGCCCGGTACTGGAGACGGCGCATAGCCCCGAGCCTTGTCCCGGATGGGGATCATCACGCCTTTAATCTCTTTGTTCATCTCTTTTAATAGTTCAGGATCTATTTTACGCATAGCCTTTAGAGTCTCTTTAACGCCGTCTAGTGTTACGGACATTTTTAACCTCCTCGGCTTGCTCGTTTAATACCTTTACTAACATCTTAAACATCTCTGTATCGAGATCGAGTATCGCCTGAGGCGCGACCTGTAACCGTATAGATAGCTGTGCTACTAAGTAGGTTAAAGAGCCGCGCCCTAGGCTAAAGGTTCGTCGTCTAGTACCTCAACCCTAGCCAAGGTATCTAAAAACTCTGCCCCAAACATCGGTACAGTTACTCCGGATGCCTTGAGGCACTCCCAAGCTAACCAATACACGTCGCTTTGCTTCTCGTCATCTCTAAAGGCTTTGTGAAAACCTTTTTTTGCGTAGATCTCAAAGGCGTACTCAATACGCGGCGTGATTTGATGTTCGCTAACCTCGCCTGTAGCCCTTGTTATTTTGAGTCGTGCCATTTGTTTAGCCCCTTTTCTTTGTTATCAGCTAGTAGTAATTACGATTGGTGAGTTACAAGTAAATGTAATGCTCTGTGTGCCGATATCTCCAACAGCGCCGTTAATATCTGTAGTGTTATTTACTAAAATAGTTGTGCTGTATAGAGGGTTAGTAGCTGAGACGATTGCGCTTGTCTGCTTTAGCGTGATAGGTACAGTTGTACCCCAAGCCGCCTGCAAAGTAGCGTTTACGTTAGCTGCTGCTGTATCGCTCAAAAAGTCTAGTGAGATCGTAGAAGTCTCCAAACCTTTTGTAAATTTTCTGCTGGAGTCCCCCATAGCTGTCACTTCGAGTTCCTCAAAAACGCGGTTAATTGTCGCGCTCGTTACGTGATCACTCAGAGCTATAGAGTTCAGAGTTACGACCACGCCATTAGATAGAAATACGGCCATCGCCTATTCCTCGCTTTTCTCTGTAGTAGGTGTTTGTGTTTTTGTTTCTTTTTTTGGTGCTTCGGTTATCTGCCCTATCTTAATTAGAAAGGCAATATCCTCATCTGTATATGGCATTTTAGCTCCAGCTCGTTAGTATGCTTATGTCTATAGATGCTGTTAGCAACGTACCGCTCTGTACGTCTAAAGTACTCGGCGCGCTAACAGCTCCAATATTCATTACGATCGATGAGGCTGCAAGTTTGTTAAACACAGCTACGACCATATTTTCGATGCCCTGTAAATTTCCCTGATTATCCAGTAGCGGCACACTCATCTGGATCCGAAAATTAGCCATAGGCGAAATTGAGTTATATGTGTTATTGCTGGGAGTGATGTAAGGATCTCCCGGAGCGACGATAACACTATTGGCCGTAATTGTTGGCGGTGGAAAGCTGTAAGTATTCCAAACGTTTGCATTAGCTAGAGCTGTAGCAAGTGAGGCGCGTAAAGTCGTAATAGGTACAGGCATTTAGCCCACCATAGAATTCGGATTTTGATACCCGGCGATGAGCCCTCGGATCTTGCCGATCATCGCGTTACCTAAACGATAGGGGCTCGGGCTAAAGCCGTCGATCGATACTCCACCTGTTTGTGAGACTTGGCGAGCCTGCCAGATATCTACGGCCAAAATCATCGCGGCTTCACGTACGGCCGGAGTAGTCGCGTAGCTGTTTGTCTTTGTGTCTGCGCCTACGGCTTGGCCATAAGGTAATACGCGCTGAAAATTGACGTTAGCGGCGGTCTTAGCAAACTGGATAAAGCTATAACCGTTAGGCCAATTAAAGTAAGTGTTATTCCACACGATAGACGGTAGCTGCGAGGATGTACCAGCTGACCAAGGGATCGTACCCGTGATCGTGTAAGTACCGTTAAAGGTTGAGCCGCATCCACTCAAGGTTACAGACTGACCCGTAGTAAAGATCATAGGGTTAGCAACCATCGCGGTAATTACATTATTTTGTAGTGTTACTCCGACTACTGGAGCTGAGGCAAACCATAAAAACTGATTAAGTAAATCTTGAGCAGTTTGGCAAACTTCCTCGACGATGGCAGAGCTGTATAAGTTTTCGATACCAAGGTTAGCGCGTAACTCCGCCTCGGTGACGTATGTAGCTGGCACTTATTTACTCCCATCTTAAAAGAGGCCGGTAGGGCTCAAAGGGCTAAGAGCCCTACCGACTATTAGGTATTTTGCTTATGCCTTTAGGTAACGAACGATACCGTTAGGCATTTTTGCGATAGTTGCCATAAAGCCGTAAATCGCTACCTGTACTTGTAGGTTCGATACTACGTTTACTGACATATAAGCCTGTGGGCTACGGTAAACAGTAAATGCCTCAGGGGCCAAAATTAACGCTGATGAGTCGTCTACTGTGGTTTCTGTGAAGTTCTTGTCTACGTATAGATCAAGGCCTAGTACGTTACCGCGAATAGACTGAGGGCCTACCTGTCCCGCCGCGTTCATCGGTTGGATGGCATTGTAAATTGGTCTCTTTGTGGTATCTGTTGCGCCCATTAGTAGTTGCCATTGTGCGGCATTTCCTACGTAGTTCTGCGCGAAGTAACCTGTGTTTTTGTAGATTGCTGCTGCAGCTTGTGAAGTAAAGGCAATAACTCCATCGCTATCAGCTGTTGTAGGTGTTGAGCCTGTACTAGCTGTCAATAGAGCATTTACTACAGCTGTATCAATAGTAGTTAAATACGCGTTCTGCAACTGCTGTGTGAGCTCGGCATAGAAATTCGGATCTGACCTCTCAAGCAACTCAATACTAATTGTGCCCATACCTGAGTACTTCTGAACAGTTCCAGTAAGGTACGCGCTCTGCATATCTGTATTCGATACTGCGCCGTTTTCTGCCTCTACTGTAACAGTAGGTGCTACGCCTGTACCGCCGCCCGCAGCTGTAACAAGTGATGGAACGTTAATTGTCATACCCTGTGCTGGCAAAACTCCCTGTGAACAAGCATCGATCGCAGGTGTACCAAAACGAGTATTAGTTACAAACTCTTGTAAGTACTGTGTTGGATTAAATGCAGGATTTCCAGCAAAATCATCCGCGGCAGTTACGTAAAGCTTTGACTCATCGCTACCTAGTGCAGCTTTGATCTTATGCTCTGTGTAAGTTGCCATAGATACGATTGGTGTACGTAGTCTTTGAGAGTCAAGGACTGACGGACGAATAATCTTACGAGCAGCTTCGACTTTTTCAGCCTCGGCCGGTGCATCTACCGGGGTTTCCTCCGGTGTATTTTCTGGGGCTGTAGTCACAGCTTCCTCGCTTTCGGTTTCTGTTTCGGTTTCGATCTCTACGATAGTCGTAGAAATAGTAGTTGTTTTTTCTTTTGTACTTGTTGCAGCTTCGATAGCAGCTCTCGCCGCCATAATTTCATCGACGGATGCGCTAGAAAATGCGGCGCTCTCGACGAGCGACACTTCCTTGAGGACGGCAGCCGTGACAAGCAAGTAATCACCCATCGGCTTCGAGGCGGTTACATCCACCCCAACGGATAGGCCGGATACGAGATTTTCTTGCGCTAATACGAGTGCATCTTGTCCTCGAGTGCTACTCGAAAGCTTAAACGATCCGTATACGCCTTCGGTAGAGTCGCTAAAACTAATAGCGCGACCTACTGGCTTGTCCTGTTGATGCTGCGATAGTAATTTAATTTTTCCTGCATCTGGAATAGCAATACTGCCGCGCTCGAACATTACACGGCCTGCGCTTGTGTGACCGATCTCGCCATATGGTGCAACGAGTCCGGATACGATGCGGCGCTCTGTATCTGCGGCTTGGATCTCTTGACTAAACGTTAGTAGCACTTGCATCTCCCAGCGGTGTTAGTTGCTCCATAGAGCGAGCTTGCTCTACTGAAATTAAATCTAGGTTTAACATTTTCTCGATAATATCTAAACGATCTTTAGCATCGACTCGTAAAAAGGTATCGTCTACCGCAAAGCGCACTTGGTTTTGGCTATTAGTTATGTCGTTCATTGATAGACGATCCTCGATTGCAGAGATGTAAGGCTGCAAAGAATAAGCGACAAACTCTTTACGTCCGTCTAATATATTTTGATACGTCATTGAGTTATTCATATCGGCAGAAATGTAATATGCCGGGACGTTCATAGCGCGAGCAATTTCAGTTGCTAAATATTGTGATGCCTCGTTATACATCATATCGCGAGGACTAAAGCCAATATTTTCCGCGGTCAAAGTCGAGGTTAAATATGCCGTACTGCGATTTTTTCTTGCAGAATTCCATCCAGCTAGTAAACCTTGGATCTGTGTCTCAGGTAAATCAGCACCATTATTTTTTAGGATAGTAGTAGCCATTGGCGTAGCAGCGCTAACAGATGCAGCTCTTTGTATATCCCAAGCAGCCTTAATAGTCGTACCTGCGGTTTGTAATACTCCAGGAATTAACGATTGGAAAGTAACAAGCGATCCGATACCGCCCATAGGTACGAGCTGACCATCTACAAAATAATCTTTAACCTCTGTGCCGTATTGATTAGTCGTAAAGGTAACGCGATTATTAGCGACCCACTCAAAGCCGGACGGTCTGCCATCATCGGCGTACAAAGATGTAACGCGCCAATATGCAACCGAGTAAAAAATTAAACTATCTACTGTTGCCGCGATCGTAACGCTTCGAGGTTGGCGCTGGTCGGGTTGCTCTAACCAAACTGGAGATCCTAATTTTTCGCCTGTAGATTTTTTATATAATGCTAAATCGATCGATGAGATAACTCCGGCTACTAGGTTTCTACAGCGGCTAACGCTCGCGACCTGTAAAGCAAAATTACGATCGATACCAATACCGTTATAACCAAAAGCGCTATTAGTATTAAAAGATCCGTAACCGTAAGTAGTATCCATTACCGCCGGGGCATACTGAGCCTCTACCGTCTGCTTTTCAGCTGACTTAAAACCAAGCGTTTGTAATAGTCCCATAGTCTCCATTTTCCCATAATGTCAAGCATAAATACGGCTATCTGCCGCGTGTCTAAACGTAAACTTTAGCCTCGCCCATTGGTTGGTTAAGGATGTGTACGACCATTGATAAACCGATCGCTATATCTACAGGCCCGGCCGATTTACGACGGACGATACGCCAGCTATCCGGAGACTCTTTAGCTGCACAATTCGCCATATGAGTAACGAGTGCATCTTGGCCCGAGTGTACGAGTCTTTTATTAGCTAGAGCTTCGTATAGATCGCCGGAGGCCTGATAACCTTTTTGGCCGGAGATATCTACAATCTGTATGCCGTTTACCTCGAGGCGTTTGGCTATTGAGGCCGTCGTGTACTTGTCGTAAGCAACTTGCCGCGGATAATAAACCTTGGCCCACTTAGCAATAGCGTTAGCTACGAATAACTCATCGATGGATACGTCCGAGTGGAAAGTCTCAAGGACTGCTACACCGATACGACCATCGGCAAGGACTTGTCCCATAACGAGCGAACCGTCTCTACGACTCGGGCTAACATCAAAAGCAAAGATAGTTAAAGGCCCGGGTGCTAGCTTGAGATCCTTATCGCCTGCATCCTCAACGGACATATGAGGCCAAGGTGAGGCAGTACTAGATATCCATTGGCAAAGCATCTCGGTTTTTGTAGTTTCGATGGGTTGAGTACTGACCGCTTCGGCTAATACGTCCTCGTCGAACAGGTAGCCAAGGGCCGGGTTCGAGTAGGCCCAGCCGTCGCGATCATCGATCTTACAAAAGGCCGGAGCGCTGTATTCGTAAAAGCCAAACGTCTTAGGCGGGTTAGATAAGGCGCGCTCGCGTAGGTCATTAAGTACCGTGCTAAAGGCATCTCCGGCGTTTGACGTGTACAGGGCTTGACTATTGACCTTTGCACGAGTCGTAGGCGTAGCTGCGCGATAACCTTCTTCCGAGATTTCGCGTAGCTCGTCGATGTATAAAAATGAGGCTGTACGGCCACGGCTACCATCTCTCGTAGCTGCAACTACGTCGAGCCTATGTCCGTTTTTTAACTCGATCGACTCCGTACCATTGGCGTATCGGATCTGTTTAACTTGCCTGCTCAGCTCGGCCGAGCCCTCGATGGCGTAGGCCACTTGCCTAAAGGTGTCTAAGGCCATCGATCTATTAGAGGACATAATAAGCACGTTAGGGCTATCGAATAAAAACATATGCCCCAGCATCATCATACGCGCGAGGTGAGTCTTGCCCTGTTGCCTCGACGTAAGGACGAGATTACTACGCCTGATAAACATATTATTTTCATCTACCGAGGTCATATCTCTAATTACAAAATCTTGCCACGGTAAAAGCGGTAGCCCAATACTTTCGGCCAGCTGAGAGATCTCATCGCCGCGATTTTTGCCTTTGAGGTAGGGACTATGTAGGCGAGGCTCAGTAGCCCCCTTACGGGGAGTTTTAGGCTGGGTCATATAATTATCAATTCTGATCCGGTTGGCCTACACACGGCCCGGCAAGGACTGTACTGGTCGTTTTTGGGGAGGAATTGCCTTGAAAGGCAGGGGGGGTAGAATTGGATGCTAAAAAAACAGCCTGTGAGCGTGAACCTTTCGAGCTATTGCATCGTCTACACGCTGCGACACAGTTATCCATATCCATAGGATCGCCTCCGGCTTTGATGCTACGCACGTGATCTACCGTACTGGCATCCTGCCCACAATAGGCACACGTGTATCCATCTCTAGCTAACACGGCTAAGCGTATGCGCTTCCAGTCTCTCGTAACACGTGGGTCGTGTCTACCCTTGACCATTTAGTAATGACCAGTCTTTAGATGATGAGCATAAGCTCGACAAGGTGTCTTATATCTATGTTCGATGTACTTAAGTCCTAAGTCTATCTGCTTAAATGGATCTAACTCTTTTAGCTTAAGTAGTTGAGGTATGCCATATGCTGAGGACTTAGGGTTATCTGCACGTGGATCCCATCTACTTTCTCTATTCCAGAGTAGCTCTAGGCATCTATATTGCTTTGCATTGAGTAGCTTCATATGAGCGTATAACTTATAGTTTTCTTTATCTCTTTGTGTACTTACCGCCTGAGCTGTAGGCATATTGGTAAATAGCAATAGCCCGGCCAAAAGCACCAGACTGCGCCTGCGAGCTATCCGCCTCAGCGGCTCGCCTGCGAGTATGGAGCGTAGCGATAAAGTCAAATACCTGTCAATTCTGAGCGTGGCTTTGAGCGTGTCCCACAGGTTATTAACCCCTGTGTATAACTTCTGTGGATAACTCATAGCATAATCCAAGGTACACGTTTATTAGCTATATTACAGTAATTAGAGCTTAATTCGCTTCCTATGTAATGACGTTTGTTTAATATGGCCATTTTTGCCGTAGTACCGCTGCCCATAAACGGATCATAAACAAGCTCGCCCTCATCGCTCCAAGTTAATATATGGTCTTGAGCTAATTCCTCAGGATACGGCGCTGGATGGCCAGTACTATTTAATGAAGTCACATAAGTCCAGATATTAGCTCGTGGGCCGAATTCTTTTACAGGGCTTGAGTTTTTGCCTGACCAATCCATATGACCAGCCCATTTATTAGCCTTATCACATATCAGATTAGCTTTTGGTTTTCCTTTACTAAACACAAACATATACTCAAATATCTGTGTATATCGGTTTGAGTCCGGCCGAGCTGAGTATTTACTTGAGTTTTTTTGATAAATCATCGTGTCGTGCAAGTTAAAGCCAATACTCATAAAGTAAAGCGCTTGCTTAAAGCTCGTGCCAGTTTCCGACCCGTTTTTAGTCGCATCTCCGACTACCCATACAATTACGCCTGTTTCTTTGATAACCCTATAAAGTTCATCCGCTATCGGCTCAAAATCAAAGCTATAACCTTCATAATCGCGTAAGTCATCATATGGTGGCGATGTAACTACTAAATCAATTACTCCATCATCCATTTTACGCATTGTGTCGAGGCAATTTTCATTATAAATAGTATCTTTATTAAGCATCTTTACCCCAGCCTTTACCCTTAAAGCTTATGCCCGGTGCGTGATATACCTGCCTCATATGAGTACCGCAGCAGATAGGCGCAGCGTTTGAGGTTATAGGTTGCTCAAGCTCATACCGGATATTGCAGCTGATACACTCATACTCATACATCGGCATCGGCTGACTCCATCAAACACACGCCCATAACCCCGCATTTAGTGCATTGGAGCGTTTTAACGTTAGGCGGCAGGTTATCGGTAATGATGCGTTCGATTTGCTCTGTTACCTTTTTACATTTACGGCACTCGTATTTATATGTAGTCATTAGGCCCTACAGTCTGCACAAAGCCACATTACGACCTCGCCTGATACATCTTGTACGTTAAAGCCGTTTAGTGCTGTCTGCCATTTTTTGCATTGGTCGCAGTACTGAGCAGCTACTACGGTTATGTTCCCGTCGTCGTGGATCGTCGTAGCGTATCCGTCCTTAATAAAGGTTAATTCTCCCATTACAGTTTTACCGCCTTATCTATATGTAACAGCGCTATCTCTTTATCTACTGGAGCAGTCTTATTAAAGGTGCTGGCAGGTAAGCGCCGGGTAGTCCATTTAATAGTTATTTTGCGTAGGTTAAACGCGTATATGCCTTGAGGCGTTTCATTAATATAAAACGGCGTATAGCCCAGGCTGTTAGCTTGTTGCATTAGTGAGTCGTACTTATCTTTTTCTAGTAGCAGCTCGTCATAATGCGTATGTCTGCACTTGAGCTCTACTACCATCCGATAGCCGTCGCTTGTCGCATCGATGTACTCGAAAGCATCGTTAGATCGCTCTAAGTCCTCTACGTAGGTCGCTTTGATGTACTTAAACAGATCGTCCTCGGTCATACCTGAGGCTCATACTTTCCTGTGCTACGTAATACATACCATCGAGGCGTACATTGGGTAGCTTTAGTTCGCTCGGTGCAGAAATACCCAGCCCAGTTCTTAGGCGATCCGGTTGCCGATTGCTTCCAAATCATCGTGCCGTGAGAACAGCGTGGGGCCTCAGCTACTAACTCGCCGCCTAGTTGCGTACTGATATCTGCTACAGCTGTAGCCATAGTAGGAATATCCTCTATAGCTGCTCGATTACTCCACGGATCCGGATCGGCTGGCAAGTTCTCTACCTTTTGCATATCCTGAACAGTAGGCCGAGCGTGTTCGCTAGGTGTTAATAGGCCTATCACACGGCCGTAAGCGCTCGTTACCGTATCCTCTATCAGCCATTTTTTCATATTGTTAGTTAGGTGTGCCACATTACCAAACGCATAATCTACGGCGCTTGGAAGTGCATCCTCGTACTCACGATAAGCCTCAGCTTTAACCAAAACCGTACCTTTGATAACGTCTATATCCTCGATGTAGGCTATTAAACGCCCGGTCGGAAATTCTGATCTAAAGCGCTTGATACGAGCGTTTACATCCTCGTAGTTATCTAGGAACCCCATTAGATTAGCTCTTTTTCTTTAAGAGCTTGAGCAATAGCGCGGCCACGTACAAAGCCCTCGCCGTGTCCGTGCTTAAAGCCGATCGAGTATCCGATTACCATAAACATAAAGCCCATACCGCAGGCTGCTAAACCGATTAAAATGTCCATACTGTTCATTGTTCGCCCTTTGTTAAGGCCGAGCAGCTACCAAACCGAGTAGCCCTCCCGGCGTTTGTAGTATCAGTATGAGGCTACCTACTGACAAAAGGCAATTATTTAGCTAGGCGTGTCTCTAACAAAATCTCGTATATCTTGTCGATTTTATTATCCATACGCTCGACTCGTGACTCCATATGATCGATACGGCCTCGTAGGTTATGGCCTCCGTTACCGTCCGGCCTTAGCTCTGATAGGTAGTACTTAACTAAATGACGGACGAGCCCAGCCCCTAACCCCAAAATGGTACAGCTCCCCACAGCTATACCGATTATGAGCTGAGCCCCTTCCATTACTTCTTTACCCCAAACTGACCTTCGGACGGTTGGAGTGCCTTAAGTAGTGGCCCGATTAGCCCAGCGATAAACGCGTTAGCCAATACTTTCGGATCGGTGATCCCTGACATATACAGCGCTGCCGCACTTGCCAAGGCTGCACGGCCGTAAGATTTAGCCGCTGCGATTGCTTGCTCTTTCATTGTCTAGCTCCATTACTGCCCTTAGGGTTTGTTTACTGTAAACCTAAACTCGAGATTAACGCTTTAGCCTTAGCAGCTGATATTTCTACCTCAAAGTGCATATCGTCCGGCCTGCTCTTAAAGTCGCCGCCCCACTTAAGGCCGTACTTTTTAGCGAGTGCCCGGATCATTGGTACTTTTTCAGCCGGGAAAGTGTCGTATTTTCCTAGTGGATGCTTTGTCGCATTTAGATCGATGGCCGTCCCGGATGAGTGGCACGATAATTTTGTAGGGTTGCCTCTTACCATCCTGTACGCATATGCCCAGTCGTCAAACGTACCCTCATCGATCGGCTCAATCAGCTCGTGAAACTCCGCAGCAAAGGCGGCCAAAAGAGGCCCAACACTTTCGGCACACCTTAGCTTACGATCCGTACCTTTTACGAGGTAGGACTTTATCTTAATTGCTTCCGGATCTTTAGATGCCGGGTAGCCGTTATAGCTAGTCTCCATTAGTAACGCTCGGTGTGGATTGTTCCGCTTCAGGGTTTTCTAGCCAGAGCAAGTATGCCTGATAGTCAGAGTTTGCCTCATCCATCGGAATAGATAAGACTTGACCATCGCCAAGGTCAGCCCAAATAGTGGATGGTTTACCTTCAACTTCAACAATTTTATAGTGCATCGTCATTGTATCTCCTATAATTCCGCTTGAAACGCTAAAAATGATGAAGCATTATTAGTGTTTATGAAAGCACCGTGACCAGCAGTTCCACTTGCCTCTGTACCATTGTAAATATTTGCTGCTGTATTTGTTGCGTAAGCAAGAGTAAATGAATTAAATGTATCATTTCCACTATTTCTGTAAGCAATATAATAATCTGTACCAGTTACTTGTGAAAGAGTGGGTGCAGTTCTCATACTTACTGGGAAGTTAATTACTCCATCTACTTCATTTGACGCGTAATAAGTTGCCATACAGATTGCTTTGGCTGAACCCGAAGCAGCAAGGTAGTAGTAACGCTGACAAGCGGCTAATTCTCCTTGGAGTGTTGCTGCGTAAGTGCGGAAAGGTAATGCCACGCTTCCAATGTCAATCTGAAAACCAGTTACTTCCATATAATCTGCTGCTCCAGCCGTACCAGTAGCAGTATAAAAACATTGCAAGCCCATCTCGGTTGCAGTTGCAGCGACTGTTCCTGTGTAACTAAATCGCTGCCAAGTTGTTGTTAATGTAGCCGAAGCGTCAATAGTTGTTGCTTCTCCTGTATAAGTATTTGCAATGTTTTGGTCTGTACCTGTGCCTGTTTTCAATCGGGCAGTAAAAGCATTTCCCGAAGCAGAAAAGTTTGCACCTG
>Ga0208231_1000241_pt1 | contig 15845 bp, 16 predicted proteins | sample LakMenEpi15Jun12_FD_150702 | JGI IMG/M metagenome (GOLD analysis project Ga0208231, IMG submission 150702) | Freshwater microbial communities from Lake Mendota, WI - 15JUN2012 deep hole epilimnion (SPAdes) | ecosystem: Environmental > Aquatic > Freshwater > Lentic | place: Lake Mendota, Madison...
AATAGTCAGGGAGTCATCTGAGAAGGATTGAATTGCTTCGAATTGGTGCTCGCACGCGGTGCATGCATATTGATATGTAGGCATCGCGACTCCATTTCTGGCTAAAAATCCCGCTGGCTTAATATGGCCGGCGACTATGTGCTCAGTCTAAAGAAGTGAGAAGATTGGCGCGAATTGAGGCACTTTCCTAGCGCCTCTCGAAAGGCAAATGTGAGGAAGTTCGCAGCCCGTAGCGCTCTAGTACTTCTATTTACTTTATTGGGAACAACTGCGACATTCGCAAATTCGCTTGTCAGCACTTCACCAATTAGTGGATCAACATTGTCAGTTTCGCCAACCAGTGTGACAGTCACAGGCCAATTGCCTCTCTTGCCCGAAGCAAATGAAATTTCAGTGACAGATCCAAATGGAGTTCGCGTCGATGACGGAACCATCATGGTTAATGATGTCAGTGTGACTGTTGGATTAAGGCCGCTTACTGAATCAGGTTTTTACACAGTTACTTATCTTTTGTATGCAGAAGCAGATGCACCGCTGGAAGGTAGCTACCGATTTAAATATCAAGCACCGAGCACCATCGCTCCAGAGAATCCAACTCCACAACCAACAGAAACACAAGCACCAGCCAGTAGTAGTTGGGCCACAAATGTCTTTGTGATTTTTCTTCTTGCAATGGCTGTGGCAGTAACAGTTGGTTTATCGCTCTATGCCCGCAAACTATTTAACAATCGATGAATCTCTTAACAACTGCATTTAAGTTTCTCAATTTACTTGGTGGCTTTGCTGCAGTAGGTGCTTTGTTGTCCATGGCATTTCTTGTCATCAATAAGGATGGATTCTTAACCACATCAGGTGAAAAAGTTCGTGGTCTACTTAAGATCAGTTCAACAATTTGGGTAGTCGGAGCTTTTGGAACAATCATCTTCACCTTGGCGCAGATCTTAGGAACAACGCTTTCCGATGCTTTGGATCCGACGGTTATTCGCTCATTTATTACGCAGATATCACTTGGCAAGTACTTAGCTTTTCAAGCACTAATGGCAACGATTGTTCTTATCTTTTCTTTCACAACAAAGAAGATCGAATCGCTAATCATCTTGTTGGCCTTAACCATCGCAGGCCTAGTTGCACCAGTCTTTGAAAGCCATGCGGCATCAAGTGGCTCGCATTCACTTGTCATTGGTTCCCTAGTGATTCACGTGATAGCGCTTTCTTTGTGGGTTGGTGGAGTCATTGCTTTGGGAACGCTTTCAGCCAAAGACCGCCCAACCGCTGTTCCTCGCTTCAGCCAAATGGCTTTATGGGCGGCAATTGCTGTTGTTGCTAGCGGAACTGTGAATGCGTGGGCCCGATTAAATTTTGTAGATGCCTGGAATTCTTCATATGGATTCATTGTTCTTGGCAAGATTTTCGCCACAGTAATTTTGGTATGGATTGGCTACTTACATCGCAAAACGCTTTCAAACGAGGATTCAATTAATTGGGTTGGATTTGCAAAAATTCTGTCAATCGAAGCAGCAATCATGGTTGTTACTGTTGTGATGGGAACCTGGTTATCAACCAGTGCATCTCCTGATCGACCAGGTGTTCAAGAGTTCAGTCCAGCACTTTCAATTGTTGGAATTCCAACGCCACCTGAACCTACTTTGTCACGCGTCTTGTTTAGCTACGAACCAAATGCTCTAATGATTGGTGTTTTAGCTTTAATGGTCGCCTTGTACGTCAAAGGCGTTGTCGTTCTGACTAAACGTGGAGACAAGTGGCCTGTTGGGCGAACGATTGCATTTGCCTTAGGTATTGCTGCAACTAATTTTGCAACAAGTGGTGGCTTAGGTTTGTATGCACAATTCTCGTTTTCGTATCACATGATGTCGCACATGGTTCTAGGAATGATTGCACCAATTGGTTTGGTGCTCGGTGCACCAATGACATTAGCGCTGCGAACTTTGCCGCAAGGTAGAAATAGTGATGAACGTGGAGTTCGCGGATCCTTGCTTGCTGCGTTGCATTCGAAAGTCGGAGTTATCTACACAAACCCAATCGTTGCCTTAGCAATTTTTGATGGCTCTTTGTTTGCGCTGTACTTCACCGATTTATTTGCAGTACTCATGCAGAGTCACGTTGGCCATCTGTTTATGAGTCTTCACTTCTTAGCGGCTGGTTTCTTATTCTTCTTCATCATTATTGGTGTTGATCCAAACCCTCGCAGAGTTCACCATTTAGTTCAGATTGTCATTCTCTTTGCAGCTATGAGTATCCATGCGTTCTTCTCAGTTGCGCTGATGTCCACCACAACACTTATTGACGCCGGTTTCTACGCTTCGTTGCAAACCCCTTGGCTTGGTGATCCACTTGCTGACCAAAAACTAGGCGGTTCAATTGGTTGGGCTATGGGGGAGATTCCAATCCTTATCGCTTTGGTCGCGACATTTATCAATTGGATGCGAGATGATTCGCGCGAGGCAAAGAGAATTGATCGCAATACCGCTCGCCAAGCGGCCATGGGTCAGCCAGATGATCTAGCCAACTACAATCAGTATCTTCAAGAACTAGCAGAGCGCGATAGGAAAAGCCCGAATGGATAATGTTTTCGATTTACCCGCAGAGTATAAAGAACTGCGTACGAGCGTTCGCGCGCTTGCTGAAAAAGAGATTGCACCATATGCACAAGCGGTCGATGAAGAACATCGTTTTCCTAGCGAAGCTAAAGCAGCGCTTGTAAAGAACGGTTTGTTTGCAGCTCACGTACCAACTGAATTTGGTGGAGATGGCGCAGATGCTCTCGCTGCTGTAATTATTATTGAAGAAGTTGCACGAGCTTGTGGTTCATCATCACTTATTCCAGCGGTAAACAAACTTGGTTCAGTGCCATTGCTTCTAGGTGGCAATGAAGAGCAGAAGAAGCGCTGGCTGCCACGTTTGGCAAAGGGCGAAGGATTTTCATATTGTTTATCTGAATCTGAAGCTGGATCTGATGCAGCAGCACTACGAACAAAGGTTGAACGTTCTGGCGATGGCTGGGTGCTTAATGGAAGCAAAAAATGGATCACTAACGCCGGAGAATCTGAGTTTTATTCAGTAATCGCACAAGGCGACCCAACCCTTAGAACAAAGGGAATGACCGCCTTCGTTGTTGAAAAATCTGATCCAGGTGTCTCTTTTGGAGCACCTGAAAAGAAGATGGGTATGCGCGGATCTCCAACTCGCGAAGTTTATTTCGACAATGTTCAGCTAAGCGATGATCGTCGTATTAGCGAAGTTGGACAAGGCTTTGCTCTTGCAATGGCAACATTGGACCACACGCGAATAACGATTGCGGCACAAGCAATTGGTTTAGCGCAAGGCGCATTTGATGTCGCAACAAAGTATGCACATGAGCGCCAGCAATTTGGTAAGCCAATCTTTGATTTCCAGGCCATTCAATTCATGCTTGCAGATATGGCCATGAATATTGAAGCAGCACGCCTTCTTACTTACGCGGCTGCAGTTAAAAGCGAAAATAATGAGAAGGATTTAACTTTCTTTTCAGCAGCAAGTAAGTGTTTAGCTAGTGACATGGCCATGAAAGTAACGCAGGATGCGATCCAAGTTCTTGGTGGATACGGATATGTCAGTGATTACCCAGTTGAACGAATGATGCGCGATTCAAAGCTAACTCAAATTTATGAGGGCACAAATCAGATTCAGCGAATCGTGATGGCGCGTAATCTTCCTAACAGCTAGTTGTTATCGTTTAAAGCGCACAACAATTGATGGTGTAGCTGCAGCATCAAGTGGGACGTCATGAGGTTCATGTGGCAAGACTTCACTTGATAACTCGCCTGCATGGACCAAACCAATCTTCCATGCCGTCACATGTACAAGTGCGCGATCGTAATATCCTCCGCCTTGGCCCAACCTAAATCCTGATTGATCAATTCTTAAGGCCGGCACAATCACCGCTTGAATCTGCGATAGATCAGTGAGTGCTTGACCAACAGGTTCTGAAATCTTTTTCTTTGTTAACAAATTAGCAGGGTCACCATCCCATTTAACCCATTCCAATTGATCTCCATTAATTCGAGGAAGAACTAAGACCTTCCCGCTTCTCAGGAATGCTTCATTGATTTCGACAGTACTTGGCTCGTACTCATAAGAGATATATGAAGCAATTGTTGTCGCTGACTCAATTTCAGGCGCTCTCAGAATGACATTAAAATTAGAAGGAATGAACTTCTGAGAACGTTCTCGGCGGGCACGATCCCGCAGTGTGGCTTTTTGATCTGTCATTTAAATCTCCCGTGAAATCCCAAAGATCAAACTGTTCAACAAGTAGGGTTCGATTATGTCAGAACACACTCGGGTAGATGAGTTTCTCACCTCTCTTCTTGCCATCTGCAAACCCCTTGATTCATTTGAAATGCCCTTGCTCGATGCGCATGGTGCGACCCTTGCGGCAGATATTTATGCTGGAGATCGCTTAGTACTTCGCGAAGGCACTCGTATTCGTTCGACTCAAATTGGTTTAGCAGCATCGATTGGTCGCGATCATTTGCCAACCCGACCACACCCACGTGTCGTAGTGCTTTCGGCAGGACCAGACTTAGTTGAGCCCGGCCAGCCTTTAAAAAATGCAAGTGATGAGTTTGAAACAAATTCCTGGTTGCTAACAACAGCTGTTCGCGAAGTCGGTGCGGTCGCATACCGGGTGCACTCAATTCCAGATAACGAGGAGCAACTGCAAAAAGTTATTGAAGATCAACTAGTACGGGCCGATTTAATTATTGTTAGCGGTGAACGCCATGATGACTCATTTGATTTGATCACACGCACTTTGTCGGGATTAGGTGACATCACAACGGTTGATTTAGCGATCGAAGCAAGTGGTCGCCATAATTTCGGAACAATCGGCCCAGATAAGACACCTGTCGTTACTCTGCCTGGTGATCCAATCGCCGCCTATATTTCATTTGAACTCTTTGTGCGCCCGATGATTCGAACAATGCTAGGTGCAGCAACTATCCATCGACCATCAGTTAAAGCCGCGCTGGAAAAGCCAATTGCATCTAGCGACGGCGTCCGTTCATACATCCGCGGAGTATTGGCCGAAGATGGAAAGTCAGTTGTACCTCTTGAAAATCAAGATGAACAATCCACACTTTCAGATGCAAATGCATTTATTGCAATTTCTGAAGGTGAGACTTCCTTAAAAACTGGTGACCAAGTAACCGTAGTAGTTCTAGAGCGTCGCTACATCTAGTTTCATGAATAGCTCTTGGCCGATCGAGATTAAAGGTGAAGGTATTGCGCTTCGGCCTTTGCGGTTCAGAGATAGGGCCAAATGGAATCAAGTTAGAGTCGAAAACAGAGACTGGCTTTCACAATGGGAGGCCACTATTCCCCTTACTGGCGATGAAAGTTATAAAGAATTGCCATCATTTTTTGAGATGGTGAAAATCCTCAATCACGAGGCACGACATGGCCGTTCTTTTTCATTTGCGATCTGGAATCAGGCACAACTAATCGGCCAAATTACTTTAGGCGGGGTCATGTACGGCGCGATGCGCGGTGGGCACATTGGGTATTGGATAGATCGAAACTTTGCCAATCGTGGCTACACCACGCAAGCCGTTGAACTCCTTACGCAGTATGGGTTTAAGGAGCTGAAACTGCATCGCCTTGAGATTAATTTGCGCCCTGAAAATGCCGCTTCCCGAAGAGTTGCCGAGAAAGCGGGATTTATTTTTGAAGGCGAGCGTCCGCGGTATCTACACATCGATGGACATTGGCGGGATCACATCACATTTGTTAAGGAAAATTCTGCAATCAAGTAGCGCTTAAATCCCCGAAAAACATCACCCCTTCCTTTAGATTTATCCATCATGACTTCGGGACTTATCTACATTGCGATTATTGGAATGTGGGTCGCATATTTTGCGCCCCGCTGGATCCATGACCGCAATGAGTTCTCCGGAAAATCTGTTGAACGCTTTAAAGGCGCACTGCGGGTAGTTGCGAATCAAACACCTAACGGAACAACTAGTGGTGGTGCAATCCATATTGATTTAGATCAAGAAGCGAAGGATCGCCAAACTTTACTGCGCCGCAGAATTACATTTTTACTAATTGCATTTACGTTGATCACGACAGTTATAGGTGGAGCCATGAATACGATGCCATTTATTTACGCACTTGTTCCAGCATCTGGTTTGCTTATTTATATTGCAAGCGTTCGACGTCATGTGATTAGTGACCAACTACAAAAGCGTCGTGTGCAACAACTTCATCGACAAAATTCTGGTGTATCAAATACAAATCTTGCAGAAGTAGTTCAACCGAAACCAAGTACTGAGCATTGGATTCCATTGTCAGAGCGTGAACTAAAGGGTGTTGTTATTTTGCCTCAAGGTACCGCGGCAGTTCGTAACGCTTGGGAGCCAACTGAAGTTCCCGTGCCAACATATGTGAACGCTCCAAAAGCTGTCGTACCAAAGCGAGTTATTGATCTGACAACTCCTGGGCAGTGGAGCGAAGAACAAGAACGTCTTGAACGTGAAGCACTTGCTGCAGTATCTCCATCACGGGATGAAATCTTTGATCAGCAGCTAGCCGATGAAGCAGTTGAACGGCTCAATCAAGCGCGTGCCTCTAACCAATAATTAGATCCACGAGTCAAACCACATTCGCATTTTCCATTGATCATATGTGATGGTTTGACCGGTATATAAAGGTAAAAAATAGATAAAGCACAGCAGCACAAGTGCGAACAACCCACCAACAATTGTTTGGGAAACCACTGGCTTTAGCCCACTATCTAGCAATAACTTTGCACAATAAACGATCGCCAGAATCATAAACGGCACAAGAATTATTGCGTAAAAAGAGAACATGGTGCGCTGCTGCATTGCAAACCACGGCAAGTACCCAGCAATGATTCCAATTGAAACTATTTGTGCTGCCGAATCCATAGATCGATTTACCAGTGATTTAACCCAAAAGCCAATCACGACTGCAATTGCAATTGTTCCTACCCACCAAAGAAGCGGCGTTCCAAGAGCTAATACTTCTCGGGCACAATTCTTTGCACCACAATCATTAGGTGAATCATAGAAGAAGGAAGTTGGTCTTCCCATGACAAGCCAGCTCCATGGGTTTGCTTGGTATGGATGCTTCTCAGTTAAACCTGTATGAAAATTGAGCATTGAAGAGTGGTAGTTCAACCAAGCGATCAATGGATTGGCTGACGATTGTCGATCCCAACCACGATCAGATAAAAACCAACCTGTCCAGCTAATCAGATACACGCCAATTGGAAGCAATCCATACTGTGTAAACTTTTTGGCAATCAATCTAAATGAATCTCGAATATCCATACTCACCAAGATTCGATACAACGACACCAAAGCAATCACTGCAATAAAGTAAATCGCACTCCATTTACAACCAAGAGCTAATCCAAATGCAAGACCTGCCCACCAATGTCGACCTCTGTGCCATAGTAATATTGCAATTAGAATAAAAAATGTTAGGAATAAATCTAGTAAAGCAGTTCTGGAATGCACCAAAAGCAAACCATCCAATGCCATTAAAGCCGCGCCAAGACCAGTTAACAGTGGTGAATAGAAAAGCACATGGACTAAGCGAGCAAAAACTAATATGAGCAACGTTCCAATTAACGCTGTAGCAAAACGCCAACCAAATTCGTTGTCTCCAAAGATGGCTATTCCTGCTCCTATTAGCCATTTTCCAACAGGGGGATGAACAATAAATTCAGGGTTGCTGCCGCTGACTTCAACGCCGTATTTCAGTAGATCACGGGCACCATCGACGTAGTACACCTCATCGAATATGTAACCTTTAGTGGATCCAAGGTTTATCAAACGCAAAACAAATGAGGCTAGTGCGATCAGTATCGGAGCAACTGCAGCGGCCATGGCGTAAGAGTATGCGCGTTTACTGCTATTTACTGAGAGGATTAGGCCATGACGCTTATCTTGGCTGCAACTCCTTTGGGTAATCCCGGGGATGCAAGCACCCGCCTGAAGAGCGCGATTGAGAACGCATCGATTATTGCTGCCGAAGATTCACGCCGATTCCATCGCTTGTGTGCAGATATCGAAGTCACCTTTACTGCTCGGGTCCTGTCTTTCTTTGAAGGCAATGAAGAAGAGCGAAGCCGAGAATTATTAGCTGAACTCAAAAGTGGTGCAACGGTACTAGTTGTATCGGATGCAGGTATGCCAACCATCAGCGATCCAGGGTTTCGTCTTATGCGCGATGCAATTGCCGAAGGCGTTGAAGTTTCCGTAATCCCTGGACCAAGTGCGGTCACAATGGCGGTTGCGCTCTCTGGACTACCGACCGATCGTTTTTCCTTTGAAGGTTTTCCACCACGAACTGCGGGTGCGCGGCTTGCGACATTTGAAAAACTTCGCTTTGAAGAGCGAACAATGGTTTTCTTTGAAGCACCACACCGACTTGTAGATTCTTTAGCAGACTGTGTAAATGTTTTTGGAGCAGATCGTCAAGGTGCGATTTGTCGTGAAATGACCAAGCGTTATGAAGAAACAATTCGTGGAACTTTGGCTCAATTGGCCACATGGTCTACCAACAATGAAGTTTTAGGTGAAATCACTATCGTGATTGCCGGAGCTGCAATTGACTCGGCATCACTGACAGCAGCAGATATGGTGGCTCGCGTCCGCGAATTTGAGGCGGCTGGTATGGATCGAAAGGCTGCAATTGCAACTGTGGCTGATGAATTTGGGATTGCTAAACGCTTGGTTTATGCCGCTGTGGTCGATGCGAATAAGATGAGCCAGTGACTAAGTCTTTCTATTTAACGACGCCGATCTATTACGTCAACGATGCCCCTCATATTGGGCATGCCTACACAACCGTTGCCGGAGATGTGCTGACCCGTTGGCACCGCCAAAAAGGTGAATCAGTCTGGTTCTTAACTGGAACAGATGAGCATGGACAAAAAGTTATGCGCACTGCAGAAGCCAACAATGCTGCGCCTCAAGCGTGGGTAGATAAATTAGTTGCAGAGGCCTGGAAGCCAAATTGGGAGCATCTCAATATTGCAAATGATGACTTTATTCGTACGACAGAAAAGCGCCATACCGAACGCGTGCAAAAATTCTTACAATCACTCAAGGATTCAGGCCATATCTATGCTGGCAAATATGAGGGCCCATATTGCGTTGGTTGTGAAGAGTTCAAGCTTCCTGGTGACTTGATCGAAATCGATGGCGCTAAGTGCTGTCCAATTCATAGCAAGCCGATTGAATTAGTAAATGAAAACAATTGGTTCTTCAAACTTTCAGCTTTTGTTGAGCCATTAATCGCACATTACAAAAATAACCCTGATGCATGCCAACCAGAAAGTGCGCGCAACGAAGTTGTCTCATTTCTTGAAGGTGGCGTTTCTGATCTTTCAATCTCTCGCTCAACATTTGATTGGGGTATCCCGGTTCCATGGGACACCGAGCAAGTTGTGTATGTCTGGTTTGATGCCCTACTAAATTATGCAACTGCGGTTGGTTTAACCGATGCACCAGATTCTGAAGGCGGCAAGAAGTTTGCGCAAACTTGGCCAGCAGATGTGCACTTGGTTGGAAAAGATATTTTGCGTTTCCATGCAGTTATCTGGCCAGCGATGTTGATGGCTGCCGGACTTGAAGTCCCTAAGAAAGTCTTTGCCCACGGCTGGTTGTTAGTTGGTGGCGAAAAGATGAGCAAGAGTAAGTTGACCGGAATTGCACCAAGGGACATCACTGATCACTTTGGAATCGATGCTTTCCGTTATTACTTCTTACGTGCGATTCCATTTGGCACAGATGGCTCCTTCTCATGGGAAGACATGAGTGCGCGCTACACATCAGAGTTAGCAAATGACTTTGGAAATCTAGCCTCTCGCAGCGCAGCAATGGTTGAAAAGTACTGTGCGGGTTCACTTCCAGCGGTCAGCCATGATGCTGGATTAGAAACTGCACTTAAAGAAACTGTTGCAAAGGCTGATGCTGCGATGTGTGCACTTGATTTTCAAGGTGGAATCATGGCAATCATGGATTTCTGCAAACAGGTAAATGGATATGTGACTATTAAAGAGCCATGGATTCTTGCGAAAGATCCAGCCAACCAGGCCGTACTTGAAGAAGTTTTGTACAACACCGCAGAATCACTTCGCGCACTTGCAGTGCTCCTGCATCCAGTGATGCCACAGACGTGCCAGATTTTGTGGGAAAGCCTTGGCGCACAAAAAGCTCTAGGAGATTTAACTGCACAAAAGATTTCAGATGTGGCCACTTGGGGACAGCTTCCACAAGGTGCGACAGTTACAAAGACTCCAGTCTTGTTCCCTCGTTTAGAAACTCCTGCTTCCTAAAAAATGGCTGATCGCCACAACCGCGATATCGATCGACCTCGCGCACCACTGCCAGAACCCTTACCGGTTCCAACAGTTGATGCACATGCCCATATGGAGATCGTGACCGATGCAGCTTTTGATTCCCAAGAAGTTGCAGATGTCATTGCCGAGGCTAAATCAGTAAATGTAGATCGAATCGTTCAAGTTGGGTATTCAGCAGAACAATCTAAATGGTGTGTTGCTGCTGCGGAAAAATGGAATACATCGGTACTTGCAGCTGTGGCATTGCATCCCAATGAAGCACCGGTTGTTCCAGATTTAGCGACTGATTTAAAGATAATTGAAGAGCTGGCACAACACCCACGCGTGCGCGCAATCGGTGAAACTGGTTTGGATTACTTTAGAACGCCACCAGAGCTTCGTAAGCGTCAACAAGATTCATTTAAGTGGCACATTGAATTAGCAAAGAAAACTAATAAAGCACTGGTGATCCACGACCGTGATTCACACGATGATGTTTTATCTGTCTTGCTCGAAGTTGGCGCGCCAAAAAATACTGTCTTTCATTGTTTTTCAGGCGATGTTGCCATGGCCAAGCTCTGCATTGAACGTGGCTATATCTTGTCTTTTGCCGGCACCTTAACCTTTAAAAACGCGCCTGAACTTCGCGATGCAGTCAAACTGGTTCCTCTTGATCAGCTACTAGTAGAAACAGATTCACCTTTCTTGGCACCATCGCCTCATCGTGGGGCTGGCAACACTCCTGCCCAGATTGCAAACATTGTGCGGGCTATGGCGGTAGAAAGAAATCAAGATGTAGCAGAGCTTGCAACTGCCCTGAGCGTCAACGCAGAACGAATCTTTGGATCTTTCGCCTCATGACATTGCTAGGTGCGGCACAAATCCGCGAACTTGCAGCACAGCTTGATTTGAAGCCATCAAAATCTTTGGGACAAAACTTTGTTATTGATTCAAATGTCTGTACGAAAATCGTACGCACCGCAGGAGTAACGGCAGAAGATATCGCGCTAGAAATTGGTCCAGGTCTTGGCTCATTAACGCTTGCGATGTTGGATGCAGCAAAATCTGTTATTGCAGTTGAAATCGATCCACGTCTTGCGCAGCAGCTTCCTCTTACTGTTGCTGAACACTTTGCTCATCCTGAAAATTTAACTGTTATCAATAAAGATGCACTTGCAGTCCACGATTTACCAGTTGCTCCTACGGTTTTGGTTGCTAACTTGCCATACAACGTTTCAGTACCGGTTCTACTGCACTTGTTGGAAAAATTTCCGACAATTCGCACGGGCGTTGTCATGGTTCAAGCAGAGGTCGCAGATCGCTTGGCTGCAAAACCTGGAGGTAAAGAGTATGGAATTCCAAGTGTCAAAGCTGCATGGTGGGCTGATGTAAAAAATGTAGGAACAGTTTCACGGTCAATCTTCTGGCCAGCACCGAACGTTGATTCAAAGTTAGTTGGCTTTACCCGTCGCGAAACTGCTGGCAGCGAAGAAATGCGCGAAAAAGTTTTCACAATCATTGACGCAGCCTTTGCCCAGCGCAGAAAGATGCTCAGATCAGCCCTTTCTAGTCTGTACGGCTCATCAGCTGCCGCAGAAGAAATCTTGATAAAGGCTGGCATTGATCCAACTTTGCGAGGCGAAGCCCTTGAAGTGAAATCTTTTTGTCAGATAGCAGCCGTTGCACCTGACATTTTCTAACGGCAGTTATAGGGTCACCGCATGCCTGTAAAAAGTGTGACCGTGCGCGTACCTGCAAAGGTCAACCTGCAGTTATCTGTTGGGCCCAAAGAGTCAGATGGTTATCACAATTTAGTATCAGTTTTTCAGGCCATCTCTATTTTTGACGATGTAACAATTAAGTTATCTGAACCAGGTGCGGGCTTGACCATTTCAATTTCAGGCGAGCAAACTCATGGTGTTCCTGCAGATGCCAAAAACTTGGCGGCTAAAGCAGTTGCGCTGATTTCAAAAGAGTATGACTTAACCGTTGATGCACATATTGAAATTAAGAAATCAATCCCGGTGGCAGGTGGAATGGCTGGAGGCAGTGCAGATGCGGCAGCGACAATTGTTGGAATTGATTATTTGTATTCACTTGGTATGTCTAGAGAAGAGATGTTTGAAATTGCATCTCAACTAGGTAGCGATGTTCCATTCATGCTCAGTGGCGGAACTGCAATTGGACGTGGACACGGAGATCAATTAACTGCAGCACTTTCGCGCGGAACGTATCACTGGGTGCTTGCACTTTCGACGGTTGGCTTATCAACTCCTGCGGTTTATGCCGAATGCGATCGCTTACGAGCTGAATTAGAAATTGTCGAACCACAAACACATGAAGGTCTTATGCAGGCATTGCTTGCCGCAGATGCACCCACTGTTGGTGCTTGTCTGGTTAATGATTTACAAGCCGCAGCTTGTTCTTTGCGACCAGCACTTCGCTTGGTTTTAGATGTTGGCCAGGAATACGGGGCACTTGGCGCGATCGTTTCCGGATCAGGTCCCACAGTTGCATTTTTAGTGGCAGATGAAGAGGCGGGCCTTGATTTAGCGGTTGCTTTAACCTCAAGCGGGGTAGTTGGCAGCGTTGCACGTGCGTATGGGCCTGTGGCTGGGGCAAAGGTAATCTCGTAATTTCATTCCATTTGTGTCCCTTTTGATGGTCAATGGTCGCCAGCACCACTGTTTATGAGGGAGAATATGCGTTCCGCCATTGTGTAGTGGCTAGCACATGGGCCTTTGAAGCCCAGGGTCCAGGATCGATACCTGGTGGCGGAGCCACCACTATCACCAGGTTTTTCATCTCCGATAGAGTTCACTCGTGACCGTACAAACCGTGATCGTCCTCGCCGCCGGTGAAGGCACACGAATGAAATCGGCAACACCTAAGGTCCTTCACAGCGTTGCAGGTCGTTCCTTACTTGGACATGTACTGCACGCGGTTAATCAACTTTCTCCTAAAGAACTTCGCATCGTTGTCGGCTCAGGACGTGAAGCGGTTGAAACCCACATCGCACACATTGCTCCCAAAGCCACAACAATCTTTCAGGAAAATCGCGGTGGTACAGGGCATGCAACGCAGTTAGCGCTCGCCGGTATGGCTCCACAAGGAACCGTTCTAATTCTCGCCGGAGATACTCCGTTATTATCTGGTGATTCATTAGCTCAGTTTGTTGCCGCACATTCAGCAGGAAAGTTCGCAGCATCTGTTTTAACCGCCGAACATCCAGATCCAACTGGATATGGGCGCATCATCCGTGATGACAGCGACGAACTGCTACGCATCGTAGAAGAAAAAGATGCAACAGATGATGAAAAGTTTGTTTTTGAAATTAACAGCGGCGTGTATGCATTTGATGGCGCAAAGCTTGCTGCATCCATTGGAAAGCTCACCAATGCCAACGCCCAAGGTGAACTGTATTTAACAGATGTTATTGGAATCCTAAAGTCGGCAGGTGAATCAATTGCCGCGATCATGATTGATGACTTCACCGAAACTCTTGGAGTCAATGACCGAGTTCAGTTGGCAGAAAGTGCCGCAATGCTTCGCGATCGCATCAACGATCAATGGATGCGTGCCGGCGTAACTATCATCGACCCAACAACAACCTGGATCGATTCAACAGTTGAAATTTCAAATGATGTAACTCTTCATCCAGGTACCGCGTTGCTTGGTTCAACAAAGGTGGCAACTGGCGCTGTTATTGGGCCCAGAACAACGTTGACTGATTGCATCGTAAAAGAAGGCGCAGCTGTGCTGGAATCCATTGCCATGCAAACAATTATTGGCGAGGGTGCCACAGTTGGCCCATTTACATACTTGCGTGCCGGAACTCAACTTGGTGATTCAGCAAAGGCTGGAGCATTTGTTGAAATGAAGAATTCTATTCTAGGCACTGGATCAAAGGTTCCACATCTTTCATATGTAGGCGATGCGACGATTGGCGAAGGCAGCAATATTGGCGCTGCAACAATTTTTGTAAATTACGATGGCGTTGAGAAACATCACACAACAGTGGGTGATCACGTACGAATCGGTAGTGACACAATGCTTGTAGCCCCTGTAACTATTGGTGACGGTGCATATACAGCGGCTGGTTCTGTAATTACTGAAGATGTTCCGGCAGGAGCTATTGGTGTTGGCAGAGCAAAGCAGAGAAATGTATTAGATTGGGTTCTGCGCAAGCGCCCAGGTAGCAAGTCCGCAATCGCCGCAGAGAAGAAGGGCTAGATATATGAGCGAGATCCGTTTATCTTCTGAAAAGAGATTACGCCTATTTGCAGGCCGCGGATTTCCCGAGCTAGCCGAAGAGGTTGCAACCGAGTTAGGTATTCCTCTCACACCAACATCAGCTTATGATTTTGCAAATGGTGAAATTTTTGTTCGCTTTGAAGAATCAGTTCGTGGTTGTGATGCATTTGTAATTCAAAGCCACACAAATCCAGTTAACAAGCAGATCATGGAACAACTAATCATGGTCGATGCTTTGAAGCGTGCTTCTGCAAAGCGCATCACAGTGGTTACACCTTTTTATGGTTATGCACGTCAAGACAAGAAGAGTCGTGGTCGCGAGCCAATTACTGCTCGACTAATGGCAGATCTTTTCAAGACTGCTGGCGCAGATCGTTTGATGGCCGTTGATCTTCACACTTCGCAGATCCAGGGCTTTTTCGATGGTCCAGTTGATCACTTGTTTGCACTGCCAATGCTTGCAAATTATGTTGGCAGCAAGGTAGACCGCACACGTTTAACAATTGTTTCCCCTGACTCAGGGCGAGTACGCGTTGCAGAACGTTGGTCAGATTTATTGGGTGGTTGCCCGATTGCATTTATTCATAAAACTCGTGACCCACGTGTTCCTAATGAATCAATTACAGGTCGCGTTGTCGGTGATGTTGTTGGACAAACCTGCGTAGTTATTGATGACATGATCGATACGGCAGGCACAATTACAAAGGCGGTCGAGGCTTTGTTTGATGCAGGCGCTGCCGATGTAATTATTGCTGCTACACATGCGGTGTTTAGTGGTCCTGCTGTGGATCGCTTGAAGAACTGCCGCGCATCAGAAGTTGTTATTACAAATACCTTGCCGATCTCGGAAGATCAGAAGTTCGACAATCTGACAGTGCTTTCAATCGCCCCACTTCTGGGCCGCGCAATCCGCGAGGTCTTTGAAGATGGATCGGTAACAAGCCTGTTTGATGGTCATTCCTAAGCCTGAATTTGCCTCTTAGCGGCCTCAAAAGATACTGTTCCCCCTGTTCCGGCGAGGGTAGCGAATAGCTTTCCGTTATCGACGGGTCAGGTATTTCTCTCCTGCTGGAACTTTGTGTACGCACCGAAGAACCAGGAATAACTAGGAGCAAAGGGCTAAAAAATGGCAGAAGTAAAGATCGTCGGAACCACTCGTACTGAATTTGGTAAGGGCGCATCACGTCGTGCACGTCGCGATGGTTTAGTTCCTGCAGTT
>Ga0208231_1000242_pt1 | contig 15775 bp, 14 predicted proteins | sample LakMenEpi15Jun12_FD_150702 | JGI IMG/M metagenome (GOLD analysis project Ga0208231, IMG submission 150702) | Freshwater microbial communities from Lake Mendota, WI - 15JUN2012 deep hole epilimnion (SPAdes) | ecosystem: Environmental > Aquatic > Freshwater > Lentic | place: Lake Mendota, Madison...
GTCGTCACGCTGACTTCCACCCGGCTGGACGATCATCGACACCCCGGCCGACGCCAGTACATCCGGACCGTCGCGGAACGGGAAGAACGCATCACTCGCAGCTACCGCGCCCTTCGCGCGATCCCCGGCGCGAGTGCATGCGATTCGCGCCGCATCAACTCGGTTTTGCTGTCCAGCGCCGATGCCGATTGCGCTGGCATCCCGCACCAACACGATCGCGTTGGAGCTCACCGCCGCGCACGTCAGCCACGCCACTGCAGCATCGTGCCACTGTGCAGCGGTGGGCTGGGTGTTGCTGACGACTCGCCAACGCGAGGTGTCGGCAGAGGGTGTGTCGTGATCCTGTAGCAACACCGCACCATCGACTCCGCGCAATGACCAGCCATCGCCAAATGGCGCCTGCGCGCGAAGGATCCGGAGATTCTTCTTCGTCTGCAAGACCTCGAGGGCTGCCGGGTCGAACTCCGGCGCAATCACCACCTCGGTGAAAACCCCCACCATCGCCTCGGCGGTCGCCTTGGTCATCGCACGATTCAGTCCGACCACGCCACCGAATGCACTCAACGGGTCACAGGCATGCGCACGCAGATACGCCGACTCAATGTTGTCGGCCGTGGACAAACCACACGGATTGGCGTGTTTGATGACAGCGGCAGCAGGCTCGGAGAATCGATTCACCAGCAGCCATGCAGCATCCGCGTCCAGCACATTGAGATAGGACATCTCCTTCCCTCCAAGCTGTTCCGCACTACTCCACCAACTGCGCTCACCAACGACTCGATATCTTGCGCCGCGTTGATGCGGGTTTTCGCCGTAGCGCAACGTCGCTTCACGTTCCAGTCGCAGGGTAACGCGATCCGGCAACGCTCCCCGTTCCGGTACGACATCGTCCTGAGCAAACCACGCCGCCACTCGCGCGTCGTACGCCGCCGTCACTGCAAATGCACGAGCAGCAAGGTCACGGCGGGTTTCCGAGCTCACCACCCCCGAGCTTCGCAACTCCTCGACAACTTGCTCGTACTGCGATACGTCGGTGACCACGACGACCCTTGCATGGTTCTTGGCTGCACCACGCACGAGAGCCGGACCGCCGACATCGATCAGTTCGATACCGGGATTCGACTCGAATGGATACAAGCCAACGCACACAAGGTCGATCGTTTCGATGTTGTGTCGAGCCAAATCCTCACGATGTGTCGCGTTGGCGGTGTCGGCGAGTATGCCTCCATGCACCGCAGGGTGCAGGGTCACCACACGATGTCCGAGAATCGCCGGATACCCGGTGACTTCGGCGATGTCCACCACGGGCAGCGCAGCATCACGCAACTCCTTGGCCGTTCCTCCGCTGGCCAGCAATTCCCAACCAAGTTCGCACAACGATCGTGCAAAGTCCGCCACTCCCGTCTTGTCATGGACGCTGAAGAGCGCGCGTGGCACGTGCCGAGTCTGACACAAAGCGGCGAGGGTTCCGGAACGACACCAAGCCGGCTGGCGCGCTAGGTAATCAAACGCTTGGTCATCACGCGAACGCTCAACGTGCCCGTGATTGCGGCGAACAACACCAACGCCAGCACATGCCACAGCGACGCTAGAGACAGCATGCCGAAACACGCATCTCGCACCAACTCGATGCAGTGATACACCGGATTCACGTTGCTGATCGTGCCGAACCACGCGGGCAAGCCATCGATGGGGAAATAGGTTCCCGAAACGAAGAGCAACGGCGTGAGGAGTGCCGATTGGAAGTACGAAAAAGAATCGATCACCTTGACCAAACCAGAGATGTACTGACCCAAGAACGTGAGCCCCAGCGCGGAGATGAAGCAGATCGGTGGCACCAACAACATGGTCCAGCGCGGCGTCAGACCGAATGGAATCGTCGCCAGCATCGGGACGGACCCATACACCGCGGTCCGCGCAGCCACCCACGTGGCCTCACCCACCATCAGTTCCGCCGTCGTCGTCGGCGTCGAAAGAATCCCGTCATACACCTTTTGAAACACGCGAGCGATGAAGGTGTTGTACATGCCAGGAAAGACGGAACTGAACAACACTGCGGTGGCAACCGCTCCGGTGCCGACGAACACCACGTACTTCATGCCGTCGATTTCATCGACGAATGCACCGACACCGAGGCCGATGGCAAAAAGAAAGATCAATGGTTCGAGCACGGCGGTGAACGTGGTACCCGGCCAGTAGCGCTTGAAGATGATCAGCTCGCGCGTCCAAATGGCAGGTAGCGAACGAACATCGAACTTAGCCATCGAGTGACTCTCCCGTCAGCAACACGAAGACGTCTTCAAGGTTCGTTGGTCGACGCGACAAACGACCCCACGAGTCCAACAGCCCTGCTGACGTGTTCTCCACTCCAAGCACGGAGATGCTTAGCCCCGCACGTCGTGACTTCAGTCCGACGGCCGATGCCTTTGTGGCAATTTCATCGAGTACCTCGGTCGGACCGAAATATTCGACCGCTTCCAGTCCCACATACTGCTCGCGCAGCTGCGGTGGCGTGCCTCGAGCAATCACCTGCCCGTGGTTCACGATTGCAATGTCGTCGGCAAGTCGCTCGGCTTCCTCGATGTAGTGGGTGCTCATCACCACGGTGACTCCACTTCGTCGCATCCCGTCGATGATCAACCACAAGTCACTGCGCACTTGGGGGTCGAGTCCTACGGTCGGCTCATCCAACAACACCAGCCTTGGCGAGTTGATGAATGCTCGCCCAAGGAGGAGTCGTCGGCGCATGCCACCCGAGAGGTTGGTGACCCGTTCATTGGCACGATCAGTGAGTTGTGCCGTTTCCAGCGCTCTGGAGATTGCCGTCTTTCGCTGCGCACGAGGCACTCGGCAGAGTGCCGCCCACAGGGCAAGGTTCTCTCGTGCTGTTTGCTGGTCGTCCATGTTGTCTTGCTGCGGACACACCCCCAAAACCGAACGTGCCGAGCGGCTCTGTGTGGCGATGTCGAAGTCCAGCACGGAAATCGACCCACCGTTCAGTCCCGTTTGCCCGGTGATCATTCGCATCAAGGTTGTTTTTCCCGCGCCATTCGGACCCAGCAGTCCCAGACAGGTTCCGGGCATCACCTCGAGTGACAAATCATTTACCGCAACGAACTCACCAAAGCGCTTGGTCGCGTGTCGAATCGACAGCGCTGGGGATGACGGCACCTGCTCAGGCTAGGTTGAGCGCATGAAGATCGGCGTACAAATTCAACCCCAAGCAACCACCGTGCAGGCCATGCGGGACGCATGGAAGCGCGCCGATGACCTCGGCGTCGACAGCCTGTGGACGTGGGACCACTTCTACCCACTGTTCGGCGACCCAAACGCCGAACACTTCGAGTGCTACACGTTGCTTGCCGCAATGGCTGCCGACACCACACATGCCACCGTCGGAGCTCTCGTCACCTGTTACTCGTACCGCAATCCCCAGTTGCTCGCTGACATGGCACGCACCATCGACCACATCAGCAACGGCAGATTCGTTCTGGGAATCGGCTCCGGATGGTTCGAACGTGACTACACCGAATACGGTTACGAGTTCGGCACTGCGCCAGGTCGCCTGAAGATCCTCCAGGCCGGACTACCGGTCATCAAGGAACGACTGGGAAAACTCAACCCGGGACCAGTCAACGGAAAGATTCCCCTCATGATCGGTGGCAGCGGCGAGAAAGTGACGTTGCGTCTCGTCGCCGAGCACGCCGATCAGTGCAACATGTTCGGCCCTCCGGACAACTTCAAGAAAAAGAACGACATCCTCAATGAGTGGTGTGCGAAGGTCGGACGTAATCCCAAGGACATCGAACGAACCGTGACGGTGCGGCCGGAGGAGTTGGGGAACGTCGACGAGTTCGCAGCAGCTGGGGCCGATCACATGATCGTGATGTTGAGCCAACCATTTGACATGAGCGCCGTGGAGAAGTTCGTAGCCTCTACGCGGTGAGCGAAGTCAAACAGCGATCGGCATTCGTACGACTGCAGGTTGCAAACCTCTCCTCGGGTGTTGCCAACGGTGTGGTGATGATCACCGTGCCGTGGCTGGTGTTGGAGCGCACGGGTTCACCTGCTCGCGCCGGACTGCTCGCTGCCCTGGTGAGTCTTCCCGGAATCTTCGTTTCGCCGGTGGTGGGAGGTCTCATCGACCGCGTAGGGCGACGGGCGGTCTCTGCTCTCTCCGACGTACTGTCGTGCCTCTCGGTGCTGCTCTTCGTGGTGGGCGAAATCGCGACCGACCTCAATTTCGTCTGGATTGCGCTGTTTGCAGTACTCGGTGCAGTGTTCGATCCCGCTGGTTACACCGCACGAAAATCCCTCATTCCCAACGCGGCCGCCTCAGCCGGCATGGACGTGGAGAGGGCGAATGGTCGACACGAGGGTTTCTTTGCAATTGGCTGGATGCTCGGCCCCGCAGCCGGTGCCTGGTGCATCGAACTCGGCGGACCGACGCTCGCGTTTTCCGGAACTAGCGCACTCTTTCTGCTCGCTGCATTTGCGGTTCGTTCGATGCGCGTGCATGAACACCGAAGCGAGCATCACGAGACATCGGAGCCATTCTGGAAAGCACTCCATGGCGGCTTTGCAATCCTGCGCTCCGACAAGGCCCTGCTCACTTTCACCCTCGGGCTCACCGTGATGAGTGGTCTGTACATGCCGATCGATACCGTGATTTGGCCGACGTACTTTGAATCGCAAGACAATGCCGTTGGTCTCGGCGTCGTGATGTCGGCAGTTGCACTCGGAGTGGTGATCGGCGCATTTGCCTACGGACGTCTCGCGGCACGAATCCGAACGTCGACACTTCTGCGATTGGTCATCGTGCTCTCGACGTCAGCACTTCTGCCGATGGGTTTCCTTCCCGGCACCTCGACGTTTGCCGTGTTGGCACTCGTCACGGGCATGGCATGGGGACCGTTCAATCCACTCTGGAACACCGTGGTCCAGAAACGAATCGAACCAGCGCTGCAGGGTCGGGTGTACGGCTTGCAGATGTCGTTGGTCTACGCAGCACCGCCCCTTGGGCAACTCCTCGTCGGTTGGGGTATCGAGACCTTCGGCCTGCGCACGACGTTCAGCATCGTGCTCGGACTCTTCGCGCTGACAGCAGCAACCGTCGTGTCGTTGCGTTCACTCAGCGACTTGTAGCAGCCCAACATGCGTGCGTGCCACTGGAGATTCGCTCGGGTAGCTGCACCGTTGCAACCGCTCCGGAATTGAGTGCTTTTGCGTCGTACACCACACAGTGCGACACATCGTTTGGCACGTCGGAGGTAAAGGTAATGAGCCACGCATCATCTTCGTCGACCGCATCCGGTTTTGGGGCCACCACGGTTTCACTGCCAACCACGCCGTCACCGAACATCAACACTTCTTCGCGCCCGGTACGTACATCGTGCTTGATGAGTCCATCGAAGGTGAACATCCCTCTGGTCGGCACCACCGAGTACACGTAGCGATACGGCAATCCGGCATTGGCTTGGTTGATCATGCCGAATTCGGTGATGGTGTCGCTCAGGTACCCTTCCGTCACTGCTCCCGTGCGCAGGTTGAAGCGCCAGCGGTACGGCCGTGACTTCATGGAGTGCAGGTCGAGAAAGCGGAACATCCTGGCTTCCAAGGTGGAATCAGTGGCAACTCGCGGCGATGGGTCGTCTTCAAAGTAACCGTCGAGCACCACTTCGTCGCCATCCTCCCATGCATTGATCCAGTGCAACACGAACGTCGATCGGCACTCGAACCAACGAACGTCCTGTGACGCACCAAAACGCGGGATGATGCCGATGCGCATCGGCATGTCGCGGTAGTAGCGAGTCGCATAGATTCCGCGGTGAATCAATTCGGGGTCCCAGAACAACGGACAGTCGTTGAGGATGGAATAGTTCGGTGTAAACGCCATATCGTGCGGCAAGCGAGCACCAGGCAACTCGATGGGAACATAGTGCACCAATTGGCGGTCAGCGGATACCACTCCGTAGTGCATGAAGGGTGCCGAGGTTTGATAGTTGAAGAACAGCAGCTCTCCGGTGTGCTCGTCCACCTTGGTGTGTGCCGATACTCCGGCGGACGGAAATGCGCCACCCCAGGTTTCTTTGCCGAGGTCGTCCAGGGTGTGTGGGTTCAGTCGGTACAAATCACCACACTGATAAAAACTGGAGACTGCCACTCCCGCGTGAACCACGATGTCGGTGCTTGACGCGTCCTTCATCCGGCCGCGCGCACACTTGCCTTCTCGCAACGATCTACTCGGGGGTTCTGCAAGACCCGCCCACAACGCCTGTCCGGCATCAACTTCGGCGCGAAACCCGTCGGTTTGCACGAAACGGTTGCGATACTCCACTTCGCCGTCACAAAACGACATCATGTGGATCATGCCGTCGCCATCGAAAGGGTGATAACGGCCGATGGATTCAAAGAGCGGGTTCTCGGTATTGCGCAGATACACGCCGTTCAAATCTTGCGGAATTTCGCCGGTCACCTTCATCGCACGAGTGGTGTGCTCGGTGGTTTGCGGCCGCCACGCTGCGCTTCGATACGGGTGCGAATCGCCCGACGGAAGATTCGAGTCGTATCGACGAACGATCGTCACGACACGAGCGTAAACCCACCGTCAATCACGAGCACTTGCCCGGTCATGTGCGGGTTGCGAACGATGCCGAGCACCGCCTCGGAGCAGTCGCTGGCGTAGGCGGAGCGCTTCAACGGTGACGACTTCGACACGAAGTCGTGCATTGCTCCCCAGTCCTGCGTCCACGGGGTTTGCACCAAGCCAGGGGCGACTGCGTTGAAGCGGATCGGTCCGTACGACTTTGCCATCAACACCGTCATGTGGTTGAGTGCCGCTTTGGTCATGGCATACGCCATGGAACTTCCGACGGGGCGCACACCAGCGATGGAAGTGATGTTCACTACGTTGCCATCCGAACTCTCACGCAAGTGCGGAATTGCAGCTTTGGTGAGCCACCACGTTCCGTACACGTTCACCTTGAAGGTCTTGTCGAAGATCTCGTCGGTAAGTCCGTCCAAGTCGCCGTGTGGTACGAGCGTGGTCCACCCGGCGTTGTTCACCAGAATGTCGAGGCGCCCGAAGGTGTCCACGGTTTCATCGATCAGCCGTTGACCTTGGGCTTGATCGCTGATGTCGGCCTGAATGTAGGCGCCTTTGGTAACAAGCGACGCTGCAACTTTGCGGCCCGCCTCCACCGAAGACGACGAGTTCACCACCACGTGAGCACCGAGTTCGGCAAGCCGATGTGCAGTGGATTCACCGATACCGCTCGATGATCCGGTGACGATTGCTACCTTGCCGCTGAGTTCGCCCATGACTGAACCTCCGCTGCCGACACTAGGTCCGGTTGCGCAACTTTTTCAGGGCGAAACGAACGACGAAGAGCACGATGACCGCGATCACCACGTACTGCAATACGGCCACGTACGGCTCCACCTTGTCCCACTGGTTGCCGAGGACCGCGCCGGCGCCCACGAGCGCGGTGTTCCACACCGCACTTCCCATGGCCGTGTACACGATGAAAGGCACCAGACGCATCCGACGAAAACCGGCGGGAATCGACACCACCGAACGAATGAGCGGCACGCATCGTCCGAGCAAGACTGCGGCGACTGCATGGCGATCGAACCATGCCTCGGCACGCGCCAGATCGGTCGGCTTCACCCCGAACCATCTTCCGAATCTCTCGATGAATGCCGCCAACCGCACCTGCCCGATGAGGGCGGCAATCGCATACAACACGAGTGCACCAATCACTGCGCCAACCGTGGCGGCAAGGATCATCACGGAGACCGAGCCGTCACCACGTTGTGCAACGAAGCCGGCGAAAGGCAACACGATTTCCGACGGAATCGGCGGAAACACGTTTTCAAGAATTACCAGTAGTGCCACGCCGAGGGCACCCAGTTGCTCGATGACGTCCTGCACCCACGCTGCCAAGTCGCCGAGCACGGCAACCAACCTTAGTTGCGCGACCGGTTCGTCGGCCGCACGGCGACTTGGCTAGTTGCGCGACAACTCTTTGCGATTCTTGAACTTCGCGGAGCGATAGTCCTTGTTCATCAGCGCAATGACGTCGAGCGAGATTTCCTTCGGGCATGCGGCTGAGCACTCGCCGTGGTTGGTGCACGAACCGAAGTGCTCGTCCATGGTGTCGACCATGGCTTCGGCACGCTTGAAGCGTTCGGCCTGACCCTGCGGCAACAAGTTGAGGTGTGCAATCTTTGCACCCACGAACAAGTTGGCCGCTCCGTTGGGGCATGCCGCCACACACGCGCCACATCCGATACACGCTGCAGAGTCCATCGACGCATCCGCAACCGGCTTTGGAACGGGGATGAGGTTGGCATCGGGTGCGCCACCAGTGGGTGACGTGATGTACCCACCAGACTCCACGATGCGGTCGAAGGCCGAACGATCGACCATGAGATCCTTGACGATGGGGAAGGCACCGGCACGCCATGGCTCGATCACGATGGTGTCGTTGCTCTTGAACGAACGCATGTGCAACTGGCACGTGGTGGTGGCGCGCTGAGGACCATGGGCTTGACCGTTGATCATCAATGAGCACGTTCCACAAATTCCTTCACGGCAGTCGTGGTCGAACACCACGGCCTCCTTGCCGTCGGCGATGAGGCGCTCGTTGAGCACGTCGAGCATTTCCAAGAACGATGCCTCGTCAGTGATGGATTCGATCACATGGGTTTCAAAGTTGCCCTTGGCGGTCGGTCCATCCTGTCGCCAGACCTTCACGGTGAGATTCTTCAGAACGTGGCTCACTTGTAGCTCCTCGTGGCGAGTTGCAGAGTTTCGAACGACAGCTGCTCTTCGTGGCGAGTTGCATTGTTGGCATCGCCAGTCCATTCCCAGGCGGCCACATGGCAGTAATTCTCATCGTCACGCTGTGCTTCGCCTTCGGCGGTCTGGTATTCCACGCGGAAATGGCCACCGGCACTCTCTTCGCGAGTGAGCGCGTCCTTGCACATGAGCATGCCCAACTGGAAGAAATCGTCCACGCGGCCTGCCTTCTCCAAGGTTTGATTCACACCTTCGCCAGTACCGGTGACGCGGAGATCCTTCTTGAATTCGTCGTACAACGCCGGAATCTCGCTGATTGCCTTTTCCAAGCCGTTGCGATCGCGCTCCATACCGCAGTAATCCCAAATGATCTTCCCGAGTTCGCGATGGAAGTAGTCGGGTGACCGTGTGCCCTTCACGTTGATGTACGCCTGATAGCGATCGCGGGCCTCGGCCTCGACGCGCTTGAACTCGGGGTGATCGGTGCCGGGCACGCTCTTGTTGAGCAGCGGTGCCAACCCGTTGCTGATGGTGTACGGCAGGACGAAATAGCCGTCAGCAAGACCTTGCATCAATGCACTCGCGCCGAGACGGTTTGCGCCGTGATCGGAGAAGTTCGCCTCTCCTGCGGCATACAAACCCGGAATGGTGGTTTGCAATTCGTAGTCCACCCACAGTCCGCCCATGGTGTAGTGCGTCGCAGGATAAATGCGCATCGGCACCTGGTAGGGATTTTCACCGGCAATGCGCTCGTACATCTCGAACAAGTTTCCGTAGCGCTCTTCCACGACGTTGCGACCCAGGCGGTTGATCGCGGCCGAGAAGTCCAGATACACGCCGTTCTTCAGCGGACCTACTCCCTGACCCCTATCAACCAGGCGTTTGGCGGCGCGCGATGAAATGTCGCGCGGCGCCAAGTTGCCGTACGACGGATACAACCGCTCGAGGTAGTAGTCGCGATCCTCTTCCGGAATCTGGTGTGCCGGACGAGTTTCGTCGGCATTTTTCGGCACCCATACTCGGCCGTCGTTGCGCAGCGATTCGCTCATCAACGTGAGCTTCGACTGCGTTTCATCGGCCTGCGGAATGCACGTGGGGTGAATTTGTGTGAAGCAGGGATTTGCGAAGTACGCACCACGACGGTGTGCTCGCCACGCAGCGGTGACGTTGCAGTTCATTGCGTTGGTGGAAAGGAAATACACGTTGCCGTAGCCACCGGTGGCCAACACCACTGCGTGTGCTGCATGGCTGGTGACCTGACCCGTGAGGAGGTCGCGCGTCACGATGCCGGCCGCTCGCCCGTCGATCACCACGACATCGACCAATTCGCAACGGTTGAACAACCTCACGCCGCCCAAACCAATCTGTCGCGACAATTGTTGGTATGCGCCGAGCAACAACTGCTGGCCCGTCTGGCCACGCGCGTAGAACGTACGGCTGACCTGTGCGCCACCGAAGCTTCGGTTGTCGAGGAGTCCGCCGTACTCACGTGCGAATGGCACACCCTGGGCCACCATCTGGTCGATGATGTTCACCGAAACTTGTGCAAGGCGATACACGTTTCCTTCGCGTGACCTGAAGTCGCCGCCCTTGATGGTGTCGGTGAACAGTCGCGACACGCTGTCGCCGTCACCCTGGTAGTTCTTCGCCGCATTGATGCCGCCCTGCGCCGCAATGGAGTGGGCTCGGCGTGCCGAGTCGTGGAACGTGAAAGCATCGACCTGATATCCGAGCTCGGCGAGCGTCGCTGCAGCTGATGCACCTGCCAGTCCGGTACCGACGACGATCACCTTGAACTTGCGCTTGTTGTTGGGGTTCACCAACTTGGCATTTGCCTTGAACGTGTCCCACTTGTCTGCCAGCGCACCGGCCGGAACCTTGGAATTGAGCTTGGTGTTGGTGGTGGAACGATCTTCGAGCATGGTCATGTAGTTACCTCGTTCAGACGCTGACGATTCCGAGTGTTACTGCAACGGGAAATGACACGTTGCCGATGACAACGATGGCGGCAAAGCCACGCGCAAACGCGATGCGCCATGCATTGAAGCGCGGGTTGTTCCACCCGAGCGACTGGAAAATGCTCCACACGCCATGGCTGAGATGCAAGCCAAGGAGCAGATTGGCCACGACGTAGAACAATGCAACCGGCCAGCGGTCGAGACTGCGCACCACATTGGCGTACACCTCGGCACGCACGAAGTCGCCGTCGGCACCAACGGTGTTGACCACACCAAACGTGAGGTCGAGCAAGTGCCACACGATGAACGTGAACACCACGATGCCCGACAATCGCATGGATCGGCTCGCCAATGACGCTTCCTGATAGTCACGCGCACTCTGGTAGCGAACCGGACGTGCACGGCGATTCAACATCGTGAGTGACCACGCCGCATGCAAGTGCAGTGCCAACATGCCGATCAGACCGAGGCGCAGAATCCACAGCACCGACTCCTTTGGTGCCAGGGGGTAGAGCAACTTCTTCAAGAACTCCGCGTACTCATTCAGATCGGCTGCGCCGAAGTACATCTTCAGGTTGCCGATCATGTGGAACAACACGAACCCCATGAGGGCGATTCCCGAAACGGCCATTGCGTACTTCTTGCCGACGGCCGTACCGTACAAATCGAGCAGGAACGGTTTGCGGGTTCGCGAAGCTGCCGCAGTGGCGGTGACGGGTTCGCGGACGGGAGCAGTCGAGGTGGCCATGGGCATCAATTCCGTGGAAGACGCTAGTTCTGCCGTCGCCTCACCCTGAACTCCTCGCCCAAGTCACGGGCGTGAAGCCCGTCTCACCCACTTCAAGCGGCTCGCCTCGACATTCTCTACACTCTCTGAGACCCATAAAACGGGGTTTGCCACGGCAACCCCTCTCGTAGCAAGGAATATGACGTGACTGCTCTCTTGGCATCTGAAGGTGGCTGGCAGGATTTCACCCTCCGCGGAGGAGAATGGCTGGTGCTTGGCCTCTCGGGAGCGGCATCGCTCCTGGCCTTGGCCGTTGGCCTCTTCCTCGTGCGGTCGGTGCTCGCCCAGGATGAAGGTACGCCGAAGATGAAGGAGATCGCCACGGCGATTCAAGTTGGCGCGTGGGCGTATCTCAAGCGACAGTTCCGCACCATCGGCTTGATTCTGGTACCGGTGGCAATCATCGTGTTCGTCACCTCCGTGGCCATCGAGAAGCCAAATGGTGATACTGCACTGAGCTTCGTATCGTCGGGAATCTTCCGCACCATCGCCTTCTTGCTGGGCTGTGTGGCGTCGGGACTCACCGGATACATCGGTATGACGCTCGCGACTCGCGGAAACGTTCGTACCGCTGCTGCAGCGCGTCGTGGGTCGATGCGTGAAGCACTCGAAGTTGCGTTCCGTACCGGTGGTGTGGCGGGAATGTTCACCGTGGGTCTTGGATTGCTTGGTGCAACGATCATCATCGCACTCTTCCAGAACACCTCGTCGGCCATGCTCGTTGGATTCGGATTCGGTGGCTCACTCATCGCATTGTTCTTGCGTGTAGGTGGCGGCATCTTTACCAAGGCCGCCGACGTTGGTGCCGACCTGGTCGGAAAGGTCGAAGCCGGGATTCCGGAGGACGACCCACGTAACCCAGCCGTAATCGCCGACAACGTCGGTGACAACGTGGGCGACTGTGCCGGCATGGCTGCCGACTTGTTCGAAAGCTACGAAGTAACGCTCGTTGCATCGATCATCCTCGGTGTGGCTGCATTCAACTCGGTGGGCCTGAACCCGGCACTCGGCTTGGTGTTCCCACTTGCCGCGCGCGCAATCGGCGTCGTCGCATCCATCGCAGGTGTGTTCGCAGTGCGAGCCAAAGAAGGCGAGACGAACGCGTTGAAGCCGATCAATCGTGGCTTCTTGATGGCCGGCATCATCACCGTGATTGGCACGTTGCTGCTGTCGCTGTACTACATCGGCAATCCAGCCAAGAACACGAACGTGTTCGGCGAAGCCGACAACGTGGTTGCCGTCTCGGGAATCGGCTGGCGCGTCTTTGGCGCCGTGCTGATTGGTTTGGTCCTCGCGCAGGTATTGAGCCGACTCACCGAGTACTTCACCGGCACGGAATACAGCCCGGTGGAAGAAATAGCGGCCTCCGCCGAAACCGGTCCTGCAACCGTGGTGTTGTCGGGCACGGCATCTGGTCTTGAGTCGTCGGTGTACGCCATCATCTGCATTGCCATTTCACTTGGCGGCACGCTCTGGTTGGGTGGCGGCAACATCCTGCTCTCGCTGTATCTCGTCGCGCTGTGCGGCATGGGAATGTTGGCCACGACGGGTGTGATCGTGTCGGAAGACACCTTCGGTCCTGTAGCTGACAACGCCGCAGGCATTGCCGAAATGGCGGGCGAATTCGAGGGTGAGCCACGCAAGATCATGGTGAGCCTCGACGCCGTCGGCAACACCACCAAGGCAGTCACCAAGGGATTTGCCATCGGTTCGGCAGTCATTGCGGCAGTGGCACTCTTTGCCTCGTACATCGAGACCATCGCCGGCCAACTCAAGCTGAAGGACGCCGCTGGCAACCTTCTCAAGGGTGATGCCATCTTCCAAGCGGTTGAAACTCAAATCAACGTTGCCGACGTGAAGACCTTCATCGGGTTGCTCATCGGTGGCTCGATCGCATTCATGTTCTCCGCACTCGCCATTCGCGCCGTGGGTCGTACCGCAGGCGTGGTGGTGCAGGAAGTTCGTGCGCAGTTCAAGGACGGCGGCATCATGGCCGGCACCAAGCAACCCGACTACGGTCCCGTCATCGACATCTGCACCAAGGCGTCGCTACGCGAACTCACCACGCCGGCACTGCTTGCGGTATTGACACCGGTCATCGTTGGCTTCGGTATCAACTACTTCGCTCTCGGTGCGTTCTTGGCAGCGGTCATCCTCACCGGTCAGTTGATGGCCAACTACTTGAGCAACTCCGGTGGTGCATGGGACAACGCCAAGAAGTACATCGAAGACGGCCACCATGGTGGCAAGGGCTCCGATGCACACAAGGCTGCCGTCATCGGTGACACCGTTGGCGACCCATTCAAGGACACCGCTGGTCCGGCACTCAACCCGCTCATCAAGGTGATGAACCTCGTGTCGTTGTTGATCTTGCCCGCAGTCATCAACCTTCGTGACGACACTGCCGCTCGCTACACCATCGCCGGCGTAGCCCTGGTGGTGTTGTTGGCTTCGATCTACCGCTCGAGCCGACAGACCGTCAGCTTCCAGTCCGCCTAAGCCTGTACTGATCCACTCGTCGTGCGCTACCTGAGCGACGAGTGGATCACGGCGGTTGCTCGGCATCTTTCTGCCGACGCTGCGATCAATGCATTGGCACCCCGACATTCGGTGGTCATCACGCAGTTGGTGACCACCACCCCGTTCGGTGATGTGGAATACCACTTCGCATGTCGTGATGGAGTGCTGAGTTTCGGCAAAGGTTCGGTGCCGTGCGATGTCACGTTCACCCAGAGTTACGACACTGCAGTTGGTGTCGCCACCGGCAAGGTGAATGCAGCAGAGGCATTCATCAACGGTCTCGTTCGATTCAACGGCGACCACCAAAAAGTGATCGACGCTCAACCTTTGTTTGCCGCACTCGACGCCGTGTTTGCCCGTGTGCGCGAAACCACCGAGTACCGCTGACTCTCGACTGCGCCAATCCACCTCGGGCGAGGTGGCTGTCACTTCCGCCTCGGACGAGGTGACAGTATCTTGCGCCTCGGACGGGGCGGGTGTCTCTAAATGAGGCCGAGGGCCTTCACGGCATCACGCTCTTCTTGTAGCTCGGCAACGGATGCATCGATCTTGGCGCGGCTGTAGCCGTCGATCTCCAAGCCCTTCACGATCTGATACTTGCCACCCGTGCAGGTGCATGGGAACGACGACACCAAGCCCTCCGGCACACCGTACGAACCGTCGCTGGGTACCGACATGCTGACCCAGTCGCCTGGCGCAGTGCCGAGTGCCCAGGAACGAATGTGGTCGATTGCCGCATTGGCCGCCGATGCGGCTGAGGACGCTCCGCGCGCCTTGATGACCGCTGCCCCGCGCTTGGCAACCGTCGGAATGAACGTGTCATTGATCCAGACGTCATCGTTCACCAGCGACTTGGCGGGCTTGCCGTCCACTTCGCAATGCGAGAGGTCGGGGTACTGCGTGGTGGAGTGATTGCCCCAGACGGTCATCTTCTTGATGCTGGACACCGGGCGGTTGACGCGCATGGCGAGCTGCGAGAGAGCACGGTTGTGGTCGAGGCGGGTCATTGCGGTGAATTGACGTGGATCGATTCCAGCCGCGTTGTTGAGTGCAATCAATGCGTTGGTGTTGGCCGGGTTACCCACCACGAGTACTTTGATGTCCTTCTTGGCACTCCTGGCGATGGCTTCGCCTTGGGGCTTGAAGATTCCACCGTTTGCCGAGAGCAAATCCTTGCGTTCCATGCCGTCTTTGCGGGGCATCGCCCCGACGAGCAACGCGACGTCGGCATCACCAAATGCAACGTTTGCATCATCGGTGCACACCACGCTGTCGAGCAGCGGGAATGCGCAGTCGTCGAGCTCCATCTTCACGCCGGACAGCGCACCGAGTGCGGGTGTCACTTCCAAGAGTTGCAAAATGACCTTTGTATCCGGCCCGAGCATCGCGCCCGATGCAATTCGGAAGATGAGGCTGTATCCGATTTGTCCTGCTGCGCCGGTAACGGCGACTCGTACTGGAGTTGTCACGGGGGCTCACGCTAGACGATTGCCCCGACACCGTGGCAAACAGAGACCTACAGGCGGCCGACCGCCTGCATGATGAGGTCGGCGTAGAAGCGAGCCCCCGCTGGTCGCAAGTGCGTTTGATCCGAGTACAGGTACTCCGGAAACTGTCCCACGACGGTGTGCCAGTCGAGCACTTTCACGTTCGAATACTTCGTGGGGAGCGCATTGATAAGACGGTTGTTGATCGTTTGACGTGGCT
>Ga0208231_1000243_pt1 | contig 15667 bp, 15 predicted proteins | sample LakMenEpi15Jun12_FD_150702 | JGI IMG/M metagenome (GOLD analysis project Ga0208231, IMG submission 150702) | Freshwater microbial communities from Lake Mendota, WI - 15JUN2012 deep hole epilimnion (SPAdes) | ecosystem: Environmental > Aquatic > Freshwater > Lentic | place: Lake Mendota, Madison...
TGTAGCTACACCCACCTGTTGCGTGAATTTCATCAATCTCGGCACGGGCGGCGGCTAACTGCTCCCGTGCATCGTCCCGTTCGCGTTCGAGTTTACGGCTTAAATCTTGAACATCTTGCAGCGGTTCCATGTAGCCTTTGAAACAAGCCCATGCAGCATCCGTCTCAGGTGTTGGTTGTACGTTCATCTCCTTTATCTCTTTATTGAGATTATCCTTCGATAACTAAATTTTCTTTTGAATTGAAAATGGATTCCAATAGATTTTCTAAAGCAATTGAAACATCTGGGTTATCAAGCAATGGGTTAGGACTTTTTAATGATTCTTTAATTTTATTTTTGGTTTCATTTTTATCGAAATATCCAATTGAATCAGCTTCTTGGTATTTTTGTCCAAGTTTATTGAACAACGAGTCATTCATAACAAATCTGATACTTACGTCTCCCCTGTAATTTACTTCTACTTGAAGTTCGTTTAGTCGCTTTGGGATAGCGATTATTGCCTTTTCTTTGATTTCTTCTCTGATTTTTTCTTGTTTGATGTTGGCTTCTTCTTTTTGTTTGTTGAACTTTTCCTTAGCTTTTACAACTAAAGCTTCGATAAGTTGAGATTTGGTGGGTTTAGGTTGTGTTTTTTGGATTTTGTCTGGCGGTATTAGTGTTGTATTCATATTGTTTGATTTTATTTTGTTTTTATTTGGAAAGAGTTTTTACGAAAGCTTCTGCGCGTTGCGCGGCGGTTGCGTCAAGTAAAGTTTCTGCATCCCATTCGTTACGATTTACTTTTCGCCTTTTTATTATGTTGGCTAAGTGGTCGTTAAAAATACTTCGGAAGCTCCAGTCCATTTCCCAAAGCACCTTTTCCGCCTCGTGCATCGCGTTGAGGTCGTTGAGGTAGTTGGGAAGTCTATGAACACCGTTGTTAACAGCAACCATATTTCCTTTTGGATCTTCCCAGTATGGCTCATATTCTGGATTATCCGTAACTAATTTCCACCCACACGCCTCCGCAATGGCGATACGTTGTTGTTCTTTATTCATAGTTCGTTCGGGTTGGTTGTCCACTTTCCAATCGTGCGGAGGTAAGCTTCTGCTCGGTGGGCGGCGGTTGCTGTCATTGGAGCAAAAACAGGTTGTTCTGATTGCCATGCTATTGATGTAAGCGTTCTTGCGTAACATCCTGCTAGGCTTGGGTTCAATGACTTCTCTGCCTCGTGCATGGCGTTGAGGTCGCTGAGGTAGTCGGGTAAGTTTTCTACAACGAAGCATTTTTCTTCTTTGCGAAAAAGCAGGGTTTGAACTGGTTCGTATCCTCCTTGGTAACTATTAAGGGAGGCGTTCCACGTTGGGACATCGGCGTATTCACGAGTCCACCCACACGCTTCTGCTATGGCTATTCTGATCGCAGATTTGCTGTTTTGCTGGTCGATCTCTTGCTGGAGTTTGTGCTCTTTGGCCAGACCCATATCATCTTCTTCGGGGAATCCGTTCATGGTTGGTAGTCTTGGTGTATTTTTGTGTCGTGATCAAAAGATTCGTAGATTTCTTTTTTTATTGATTGAATTAATAGTTTTGTATCTTCAATCATTAGTTGCAGTATTAGTATTAGCATTCCTGTTAATGCGAATGTTAGAGTTATCATATTATATTGTTTTGGGAAAGCGTCTCCCCTAGAAATTCTTTATTTAGCCGAGGCTAAAAACCCAGTAACTAGGGAATTCGAATTGCTAGAGGAGACATTTACACACACACTGAGAAAGTGATTGCCACTGGAGACAGAGGGCGAGCTACTTGCGCCTCACTCATTCGTTCCATCTCCAGCGGCAAATTGATTGCTTCGCCCATGTTCTAGTTAGCATGGCTCAACCTGAGGCTTAGTGACTGCTGCTAAAGTCTACTTATTGCCTACGAAGCAAACGGGTTTTGGTTATACAAGTTACGTCTCCAAGAGTGGGATTGCACCATCTAGTATTCACTGGCATACGCCCTTACTGTTTTCACTTTACAACCAAAATTCATTACGTTTTTGAAAGTGGCAGTTTTTGTCAGCAATTGGCGTGTGGAGACGCCTACGTTTTACACAGCAACCAAAGAGCTTATCATACTTATTTGGCTCTTTGCACCCGCTCCGTATCGTGACTACCGGATGCTGACTCACTGACAAAGACCTTTAGATAGCAGCTTACGGCTGCAAGTCGTAACGACTATGCTCAAACGGTTGTTAAGCGTCAGTGTGGGAGGAGTATTTTTTGCGTGGCTGCGAGGGCGCATACTCCATGGATATTTCTCACTCTTTAGCCATGACCTCATTTAAGCACCACATCTCAACCTTTGGTCAGGTCGCTCACGTATCAGACCTCTGCCTACATGTTGTGACTGATAGCTAATCAGTTTGCCAAGGTGGGTTGAATGGGGCTGGCAAGTGTTCTCTTTTACCCCAAGTAAGATCGTCAGGTCATGCCCTTACTGCAAAGGCTGAAATGTGGTGACTGCTTACGCCAGTCAATCGAAGTGATGTTTTTTGTAGGCTCACTTATTTATCCCAGATTGTTTAGAACAAAGTGTTTGGAGCAAATTTGAATTTATGCCATCCAGCTTTGTGCTTTTCTTGCGCAAGTGCTTTGCGTTCTTTGTGATCTTGCAACATGGCTTGATGTTTTTCATGCCTGTCTTGACGCTCGCGGGGAGTTTCTTCTTGTTTGAACGGCGGATTCCATTCTGCGTTGATTTGAATTTGATCGCTGTTTTTTATTAGGTTTATCATGATTGATAGGTTTAAAAAAAGTGGAGATGGGAGAGTTACCTATTGGTAAGAGTTCTGTATTTTCCGGTTTTTGACAATTGGTAAGATAGTGATGAAGGGCTAATTCCGTATTTTAATTTTAGTTTTTTGTATCCGAGTCCAGCTTTGTGATCTGCTCGAACTTCCGCCCATGTTTCATCTGTGTGACGGCTTGCTGATCTTGATGCTTTTTGTGCGTGAAGTCTTCTTTCTTTTGGGCATCTATCCATTGCATTTTCCGATCCTGTTCCTAAGCGGATGTTTTGAGGAGTGTTATTTAGGGAGTTCCCATCAAGATGTCTTGTGTGTATGGAATTTTTTAAAGCATCTTCGCCAAATAGCTGAAAAGCTAGTAGTCGATGCACTTTTACTGGGTAGCGTTTGGAATTACCTATTCCTACGTTGAAAACATAATACGGGATTGGGTTTTGTCCTGTTCCTGATTTTGTGATTTGTAGTTTTCGGGTTTTTCCTATTGCATTGCATACACTTCCATCATTCATTACTCGATAGCCTTTCTTGAACGCTATTCTGATTGCTTCTTTTGTTTTAGACATGTTCAAACTTACTTGATTAAGGGTTTGATGCAAGTCTTAATTTGGAACTGGAGCTGGGGGGAGTCGAACCCCCGTTCACAACGCTGTTAAATACATTTTCTACAAGCTTAGACTACTTATGGCAGTCAATCGTTAGGGACGCTTGGCTTGCGCTTTGCATCCTCCACCACTCAGTCTTTACGCCGCTGAGTTGCGTTTTTTGCTCGTTTTGTTTCCCTTCGTAGAGCGAGCGTTTCGGAGGGCGTGTTTTGCTTAGGCTACGAGAGCAACTGTGTTGCTTCCGAAGTTTCCGCGAATGACGTTGTTGCCATTTGTTTGTTTTGAGCGGCTTATTAAAGAGGCCAGCCGATCAACCTCTACTTGCTTATGTATTCTATCGCGTTGTGTCGAAACCATTACAGCCCCGTAAGATTGAGATGGTTAAAAAAAGTGATAGCTCCACCCAAGATTTTGTCAAGGGTGGAGCTAGGTATGATTAGAACGCTACGTCAAGCGATGTTGGTGCTGTGAAAGCTGCGTCCAACTCGTCAAGATCAACGTCTTCAGCTTCTGTGCTGTTGTCTGGACCGACATAGCGAACCTTTGCTTGGATGCGTCCATTGTATTCTTCGTGCTCGATGCGTAGTGCGCATTTCTGATTCACAATTTGTGCAACGTCTTTGAAGGATTCGATGCCGAATGCTTCTTTGACTTGCTTTGCTGTGTTTTGCGCGGCTGGTGGTGTCGAGCAATACATTTCGTGGTTTACGATTCGTGTGCCAGTGTCACAATCAAGGGCAAGGTGGAGCTTACCGTTGCGATTACGGCGCATTGCTGCACCAATTACCACTGCATTGTGAATGCCCGGCTTGATAAGCCCGATGAATGGTGCGTTGGTTATGCTAGGTGCGGCTGCTGTTTCGATTTGTTCTGTAGTTTCAGTGTTCATTGTTTCTCCTTTTTGTTTGTTTTAGATTGTGCGTTGTCGTTGTGTCGCACCCCACTGCTTGTCCTATGTCGTATCCTTTAGACACTTTAACCTCTAGCGCGAAGCGCTCCCGACTAACTCAGGAGTGCGTCGAGTGTAGAGGCGAATTCTTTTGCTGCGGCTTTTTCACGAATGAGCATGCCGAAGCGGTTATGAGTGATGCTGTTTTCTACTGCTTTGCGACGGCGAAGCTGTTTTGCATCATCTAAGGTGCATGAAATCACTTTGCGGTTCATGTAGCGTGATGGCGACATGATGAACGTGGTTTTAGGTTCAATGTTGTTATCTGGTGCGATTGTCATACACGGCTGAGTCTTTACAGGCTCTTTTGCGTAGTTTTCGCTGCGTCCCATTGTCCACATATTGTGAACTTTGGGATACCAGTATTCTACAAGGTTGTGGGATGAGTCTTCTGTCATGAATGCGTTATGGAGCGTTGTAAGGCGTGTAAGACGCTGTATCTTTTGTTCCATCCATTCGATGATTTTCTGACTAAGCTCGTTAGGCTCTTGCTTCATGCAACGCTCGATGGTTTTTTGCGCGCTCACAATGCCTTTGTGGAGGTATTCTTCCGTAAAGGCTTTGGATTGCGCGTCACCAATTGTGATGCCGCTTTCAGAGCGTTCTACAACGCCAGAAACTGCATTCAGTAGTTCAAGCTCTTCATCGTCTTCAGCGAACTTGGACATATCAATGAAGACTTGATCGTCCTCACGCTGCGGGAAGCAGGTTAGGAATTCTTCTTCTTCGTTCATGAAGTCCACAACTTCGCCGTTTTCGTTCTCAATTGCCAAGTCTGAGCTTTCGCTGAGTAAGTGGTAATCAAGCTGTGAAAGGCTTAATGGAGCCTGATACGCCTCGTGTCCTTCAGGAATACCTTTGTTGGGGTTGTCCTGTGTAAGCTCGTTGTTCGCATCAACCCAATAGCTAGATGGTGTGCATTTTGGATTCAACCTCCAGCCGATGTAAACCAGCCAGACGTTGCCTTGCCATGCCGATGTGTAGCTTGGGAGCCACTTGTAGCATTGCTCAATCTCACCCTTGTCGTTTGTCCACTCAATGAGCGGTGCTTCTAGGATTTGATTGAGGACTGCGGTGTCTCCACCTACAGGCGCGATTCCTAGGCGCGTAGCGACGTTTCTAAGAGCCCTTGACGGATACTTGTTCAGTATCGGAGCCAAGGAGCCTTGCGAAGCCCCTAGGTTGACCACACGGCCATCTGGGAGCTTCATCGCATAGTAGGCTTCAGCGTGTGCCTTTCCTTTAACTGCTGGTGGCAACTCGTGAATCACCGAATCAACCCATTGGAAGCGATCCCCAACCTTCTCTTTTTTAGCCTGAACTAAATTAGTGTAGTTGGATGGGTCTTGGTGCTTGGCTTGTTCTTTCTTCCAAGCTTTGCGTGACTTAACGGACTCAACCGCATAGCAAGCTGCTGCCAGTCTGTCTTCGATGCTTTCAAGCCCTTCCTTGGCGCGGTCAATTAGCGCAATCTCATCTTTCTCCAGCCCGTAACGGCCAAAGTTGCGATAGATCATTAGCTTTTGTTGCCATACGGCATTCGCCAATACACGGGACTGAGCGAACTCAGACATCTGCTTAGCCATTAGCCCCATTATTGGGTCGTTGGCTACCAATTCATTCAACGGCACTTTTGGTGCAAGCTGAATGAATGGCTGTGGTTTAATGAAGTTGGCTGCGAATGCTTCTTCAAGCTCGCATACAAGGTCATACGGGGTGACGCTATTCTCTGCCAGAGCGTCAATTGCGGCGTTAGGATATGTTGTAACTGATTTTGTCATGTTATCATCCTTTCTATTTTGTCCATACACTCGCATGGACGCTGGTATCTCAAGCGCGAAGCGCTCGAAACCCAGTCCTATCGCCTCTCAGTGTAAACCAAGAGACGAACGGACTAGGTTTAGCGAGCCGGTATGAACGGGTTCATCGGATCACGCATCAAAGCGCACTGAATCTGCGCTTTCTTTTTGATAGTGTCGCAATGACAGCGTTTCGGAGCGCAAAAGCAGTAGAGCGCGATGCTCTTCCCTTCTGCTAACCTCTCTCCAATCCTTGTAATGAGCTTCCAGTGTGGGTGAGCATCATCAACGAGATCAGCTTCATACAGTTCGCAAACTATGTGTCGCTGTGACTCTCCGTTCATGTGGTGCGGATTGCCTAGCCTTGCATTCACCATGCCCGCAGGAGCGTTACCGCGCCCGCAATACAGGTGAATGTCGTGATTGGGGAGAAGTCCATTACGGACGTTCCCCACGGTTATCTTTGGTGTGTTCATAGTGTGTATGTTTTAGTTTGGACTAAACACGGGTTAGTCCTTTCCCGTCTTGACGCACTCGCGCCTTGAAATGTATGGAGCGAACGACTCGCTCGGAATCAGGTTGGCAGGCCATTCCCCGGCTTTGGCTGCGAATGAGGCGATTTCCTCCGGTGTCCAGCCGTTGAGCCCAACCTTGCCCTCTTGGGCGAAGTAGAACGTCCATTGTGGGTTGCGGGAGCAGCATTCAAAGAGCGGACTGAAGTCGATTTCCAGCGATCTCTTCGCTCCGCAGCGTGTCACCGTAGGTAAGCCGTAGGACTTTCCTTCGGTTCCTTGCATCGGTCCGGTTTTGCCCTTTACGTTCCATTTGCCTTTGGTTCCGTTTGCCCAAGACCCGTAGTTATGTTTGCGCCAGAGATTGCCAGCTTCGCCAAACGACGCATAGCCCGCTGAGCCCGCGCCGTGGAATCCATCTAGGTTTGCTCCAAAGACGAACACTTCATCATCGTTCAAATGGGTGATGAGCCCTGTGTGTGTTTTCATTTCAATGTGTGTATTTTAGTCAGGCTAAATGCACGTAGCCCTTTCGTGTTTGACTCTGACGAGTCGAAATTGTATTTGTCCACCATGTCCGATGAACAACCACCCCCTCAATCGCCTCAGGATGCCCCACAAGCGGCTCCTGAAATGCTTCTGTCCCGTATGCCTCACAAGAAGGTAAGGGACTCTGACTGGCCTGTCATACGCTCTCTGGCTGAGAAGGGAGTAACCTATGGAGAGCTCGCTAAGAACTATGGTGTCACCGCCCAACTCATCCGCGCCCGCTCCTGTAAAGAGAAATGGCTCACTAAACAGCGTTTAGCCATGACTAAAAACGAGACCATTGCTTCCGATCCTGCAACTGCCGCTGTATTAGGCCTGTGGGAGACAAGGCAACAAGACGCTCGTGAACAAGTGTATCAAGGCGCTCAGAAAGCTCTCGCTCGCTTCTTCGCCATGTCACCCGTCCCACAAACTTTCGCTGAAGCTGCAACCGCTAATAAGCTAATGAAAGATGCTATTGATCCCTCAGGCTCCGCTTCCTCTAACGGCTCTACAACCGTTAACATCCTTGCAACTCAAGGCTTCTCTCCCCGCCCGACCATCGACATCTAATCCTTAGTAATCCACTCAAGTTACTTTTTTAACTTTTATGCTTTACTTTTTTCTCCACCTCTCTTTAAAATCGAAGAGAGGAAGACAGTGAATAGAATATGTAGCCAAACCTCAGATTTAGCCCATTGCTAAACCCTACGCTCACCATCACCCAAAATGAGCCCAAATCACCCCAAAGGAGCCCCAAACGAGCCTTAAGTAGCCATAAATAGTCTTAAAGCCATTTTCGTGACATAAAAGCTCACAAAAGAATCATCTCTGAGGTATAAAAGCATCAAGATTTCTCCGTCTGAGGGTGACAAAGGTGTTTGAATCATCAGATAAGATAACAAAGTTTGATTGTTATTATCTTAATAAAGCATCAAGCGAAGCCCACAACGGAGATTAAATACAATAAGACCAAAATCACCGAAGGCAACCCAACGATTGAGTGCGGAAAAACAATCTGCCGGTATGATGGGGATGGGATGTGAGAGGTTTCTCTAACTCCCGAATGAGAGCCACCGATCAGTTACGACCGATGGCTCTTGGTTCGAGTGTTAGACCCGCTCGTAGAGAGTTAAAAACTCCTTAATAGCCCTAGTGTAGCATTCCCCGTCCTCTCGGTATTTAACACCTAGAGTCCAGTTAGCTACCCAGACGACTGAGCAACGACGACCTGATCTCTTGGCTACGAATAGCCCCGGAGATACAGGACAGTCCTTGTGAGGTTCATCACTAACCATTACGTCAGCAACAACCGACATAGCATGGTCAGTCCATGCAGGATCATCCAACCTTGGCCACTCACTCATGTTTACCAAATGGGTTAGGGTTAGTAATGATGGGTGATTCTCCACGAATCCCCGTGTCTGCCCAAGCGCAAGTGCGCACAAGCCCAACCAAGGCGGCAGCACAAACTGCCAACCAGAAGATTCGCATAACTACGAACCATAGTTCAATCAATGTTTCTTTCATGTGTGTGTCTTTCTATTGCAGTGAGCTACGCTGCTGTGTTGCTCGATGGTAGGCTACATCAACGTGATGCAGTTACTACTGAGAGTGTGATGCTGGTCTCTAGCTGTATGCTACTAACTAAGTGATATGAACACTAGCTAGGCATACTCCAGAGGGGCCACGGGGGGGGTAGGCGCTGACCAACTCGTTTCACTCGACGCACATAACTGAAAGGGTTCTTTGTGAGGAAAAAAATAAAACTTTGTGAGGGAAAAAATAAAACTTCGTGGGAAAAAATAAAATCTTGCGGGAAAAAATAAAGTGTCTAAAAAGCAGAAAAAAAATTAAGAGTGCTTGACGGCGGGTATTGTGGATTGGTATATAATTTTAGCGCGGTGTTGAAAAGGTATCATGCGAGCCTCATAAGCTTGAGTTACGAGTTCGATTCTCGTCTGCGCAACCAATTTAAATTATGAGTGTTAATAGTAATGCTGTGAGGGGGCCTGTTGTTTGTGGGATGGAGTTTCCTTTGGGGAGTTCAGAGATAGATGCTAATTTGTGGATGTTTTCGAGGGGAGAGATAAGTCCTGATCAAAGATTTGATTGTTTTAAGAGGGCTGTTGATTTGGCGTTCAACTGTGAGGGGAGCATTAGGGAGGTTGTGTGGAATGAGTGGACTGAGTGGATTGTGAGGGAGTTGATAGGGGATTGGTCGAATCATCAGTTTTTGTCGCTGGCTGGTTGTTCTTCGTCGGGAAAGAGTGATGCGGTGGCGTTGTATGGGCTGATGAGTTATTGGAGTCGGCCAACGGACACTTACTTTATTGTAATGAGCACGACAAAATTGTCGGCGCGGGGGCGGATATGGAAGAGTATCAATCAGTTTTGGAGTCAGGCTGTTGAGAAAGGATGTCCGGGCAAGCTGATTGATTCAGATGGATACATTAAGGGGATTAACGCCAAGGGTCAGTTGACGCGGAATAGTGGTATTATTTTGATGGCGGCTGGGGGAACAGAGGCTGCAACGGCTTGTAAGGACTTGCAGGGCTTAAAAAATCCTAACTTCTTGGTTGCGGCGGATGAGTTTGCTTACTTGGGTGAGGGGATATTGAGAACATCCAGACAGAACCTTACGTCGAATGAGCGGCTAACCTTTTGTGGAATGAGTAACCCGGATAGGATTAGTGATTCTTTTGGAGATTTGAGTGAGCCAGAAAATGGCTGGAAGTCGATTACAGAGGAAGACGAGAGTTGGAAGACGAAGTATGGAAGGTGTATTCGGTTGAATGCTGAAAAAAGTCCAAGGATTATGAATCCTGACTTGGTTGATGCGAGGGGTAGGCATAAGTATTTCTGGCAACCCAATCAAGAATTGTGCGATTTGGTAGCGGAGGAGCGGGGCGGCAAGGATTCCCGTGGTTATTACCAGTTTATTAAAGCTTTCTGGTGTCCTGACGGTGCGACAAATTCCATTTATTCAGAGCTAGAGTTCTTGAATCATGGGGTATTAGATCAAGATGAGCCTTCATGGGATGACAGGCCAATAGTTTTGACAGCCTTGGATGAGAGCTTTTCTAGGGAAGGGGATAGGTCATTCTGCGCTTTTGCTCGATTAGGTAAGGTTAACAGTGTTGACCATTTGCATTTTTGTTATGAGGGCGCTTTAGAAGAAGACGTAAATAACAAAGAAACACCGCATACATTCCAGATTGTAGATCAATGGATGAAGCTGGCGGGGGATTTTGGAGTTAATCCAAACCACGCTATTATGGACAACACTGGTGGAGGTCAGGCATTTGGCCACATTGTAGATAAACTATGGAGTCCAGCCGTTCAGAAAGTCAACTTCCAAGGGAAAGCTAGTGACAGAACAGTTGTGTTTCGAGAGCAGAACACGCCTTTCTACAACAAGAATAGTGAATTGTGGATACAGCCAAAGGAGTTTATTCGAGGTAGACAGATTAGTGGATTGTCCAAAGAAACGATGGCCGAGTTAATTGAACGTGAGTATCACAAAAAAGAAATAAAGGCTCTAAGGGTTGAAAGCAAAGAGGAGGCAAAGAAAAGACTAAAGAGAAGTCCTGACCGCGCTGACGTATTCAATATGCTTGTAGAAAAAGCAATTACGCTAGGGCGCTTTAATAGTTCTGAAGTTAAGCAAGTTGCGCGTATGGTGAATAATGGGTGGGCTAAAGCAGGAGCAACAAGAGCTCTCGGAAGTTCATGTGGTAGGAAAATGAGAATTGGATAAAGATATTCTTGACAACTTGGTTGAATTAAGGGATTCAATCAGCAACTTACTAATTTTGATTTAGTAAATATGTTCTAAGAACATCTGGCAGGTAAATTAAATTCAACAAGAAAAATGGCTCTATTTTCAGATACGGAACAAGCTTTGGACGATCTCAAGTTGCTTGATGACGAAACACTAGAAGCGCCACCAGAAAGAATAAGCACTCCTGAAGCTGCTCGTGGAATCTTTAGGAAGATGGAATCTGATGATGAATCAGGTTCCTTTAATCGCTCGTTGGTTCAGGGCTTAATGGATTTCATTCCTCCGCATGATGAAGAAGAGCTAGAGAACAAAGGGCAGTCTGATAGGTTCAATATTACTACAGGGGAAGGTCCAGCAATCAAGAACGAAGCTGTTTCAGCCTATCTTGATATTTACGCCAATCCAAAAACTCTGGCGGAAATTCCTCTTTCAAAAGAAATAGATGAGAACTACGCTGATACGTGGTCTCAAATTATGGCTGAAGAGTTTACTACGATGGATCGTAGCGATGACAAAAGCCTTCCGTTGCATTTGCAGTTATCAGACACTTATGTCACTCATGGAGTTGGAGTTGCTTTCTTTGACGATAAGCAAACGATGCAATACTCAGTAGCTGGACTTGATAAATTCAAATTTCCAAGAAGCACTGGTATTGTTTCAAGTGGCGTTGAGGTTGCAGCCGCTTCAGGAACAATGACTGTAACTGATTTGTATGGGAAAATTGGAGAAGGCGCTCTTGATGGATGGAATGAAAAAGCCGTAAAGAGGGCTATTGTTAACACTACATCCAAAATCAAAAGCCAGACATGGGGTAACTGGGAGCAAGTCCAGCGAGACATTAAATCCAATGAGGTTTATGTTTCCACTGTGGCTGAACCAGTCGAGGTTATTTTCCTTTGGGTAAAAGAATTCAATGGGAAAATTAGCTTTTACATTACCACATTGGACGCTGCTGAAGGAGGAAAGGGCAAAGAAGAATTTTTGTTTAAGCAACGTGATTTCTACGATTCCGTTGACGAGGCTTTTCAACTTTTCACCTTTAATGTAGGCAATGGTGGACTTTTGTATACAGTTCGTGGTCTTGGCTATCTTATCTACCAGCTTTGCACTGCAATGGATGTAATGCACTGTAAGCTTCTGGACAATGCTAGGATTGGATCGTCGCTTATTGTTCAGCCTTCGAGCGTTGAAGACCTTCAGGATTCTCAATTGATTGATGCTGGCGGCTTTATTTGTCTGCCTCCAACAATGAAGATTCCAGAACGGCAGATGAGCCAGAACCTAAACAACTCATTGATTCCTGCAATTGAAGAAAGTCGAAGGATTTTGAATCGCGCCACTGGTGGTTTGGCTTCTGGTAATATGGTAATGAATCCAGAGCAAGATCGCAGGACGAAGCTAGAAGTGAGTTCGCAGTTAGATTACATTAACAAGCTAAACAGTTTTGCAATCAATCTTTTTTATGGCCCGTATGATAAAATCATGAGGGAGAAAGTTAAACGTGCTTTCACTGTTAGGCAGAAAGACAAGCAAGCTAGGAAGCGGGTTAATGAAATGAAGGCTCGATGTGTCGCTCGTGGCGTTCCTGCTGACGCCTTTGGTAAGATTGATTTCAAACGAGTTAAAGCAACTCGGATTATTGGGACGGGTTCTCGTGCAAGTCGAATCATGTTGCTTGATCAAGTTCAGCAACTATACTCTACATTTGATGCAGTTGGTCGTTCCAACTTTGAATATGATTACCTTGTTGAGCTCTTAGGAGTTGATAAGGCGGAGCGATACACAGGGAAACCAAATGAGAAGCGTCTTCCTTACGATTTCAAGATTGCAGAGCTTGAAAACATGGAGCTTCTTGAGAGTGATTACATTGCTCCTACGGATGGAGAGAATCATATGGTGCATCTATCTGCTCACATTCCGGCTCTTGAAGCAGGTTTGGAAGGCGTTGAAACTGGTGAAGTTGATCTGATCGAATGGACAATGAAGTATCAAATGCTCTACAAGCATTGCGTTGACACATTGGCAGTTACTACTGTCTATAAGGGTATTCAACCTGAATTGAACAAGTATCAAGAACTGGTTCAGCAAATTGGCGAGATTGTCGTAAATGGCATGAAAGCAATGGAGAAAAAGGTTAGAGACGGTGAAATGGAAGATCCACAGAAAGCTCAAGATGGAATGAGTCCAGATGATGCAGCTCTACAAGCCCAAGCAAAAGCAACGCAAGCAAAGCTTCAAGAAAAGGATATGCTTCATAAGCAAAAACTCCAACAAATGATGGAGGCTCATGTAGCCAAGCTTCAGATGATTAAAGAGATAGGGGCTCAGACGCAAGTTCAAGCAGCTCAAAAAGCAATGTCTTCAATTATTACAAGAGACGCTGAGACACAAGCAAAAATGACTCGTCTTAAGTCCACGCAAATTTAGTCCTGACTAAAAATGAATCTTACATTTACTGAAATCGAAAAAGAGCAACTAGCTCATTTATTTAATTCTCCGCTACTGCATCGTGGCATTCAACTTTCTCTTATGGAGATTGGCAGGAAAAAGTCTGGCTCAGAAACAATTGAGCAATCTGCCTTGGCTTTCCATTATCAAGAAGGCGCTCGTGATGTAATTGCAACTCTATTTGGATATGCGGATATAAAGGCGAACCCGCAAGTCCTGCCTAAAAGATTGATCCATCGCCAGTAAAACAAAGAAAATACAATGTCAGCAACAACAGAAAAAACGTCGGAAGAAATTATGACTGGAGGCCAAAAATGGGCCGATCCAAGTATCGGAGGAATCAATGATGCTTTTGAAAAGCTCTTTGATAAGCAGGAAGACAATGCTGCGCCCTCAGCCCCGCCTGATAAGGAGGTAGCTCTTGCGCCTACAAAGACTCAAGAAAAGGAAGCAAAGCCCTCTAGCGAAGCCGTGGAGAGCAAAAAGGAGGCAAAAGAAAACGATATTAAGTTTGATGACGATTTCCTAGAGGCAGAAACCCCTCCGATTAAAGAGAAGGCTGAAGAGAAAGTTGGCTTTGACGAAGAATCATTTGATAAGGAAACAGAAGAAGCTGTGCAGGGCATGGAAGCTAAGGCTGGCGACAAGTTCAAAGCTTTGCGTAATGAGCTTAAAGAAGCCAAGCAGAATACAATAAGCCCAGAAGTTCAGCAAAAACTAAGTGACTTGGAGCTAAAAGCTTCGGAGGCTGAGGGTTTGAGGCAGCAAATTGCTGAGCTTTCCAACCAAAGCGCAAAAATTAAAGTTGAAACATCTGAAGAATTTAAAAGGGAAATCAGAAAGCCTGTTGATGATCTTTATGATAAGAGCGAAGAGCTCGCTAAGTTGTATGAAGGTGATCCCCAAGTGCTGTGGTCTATTATTTCTGAGGGTGATCGCAAGAAGCAAAATGAACTAATCAAGGAACATCTTAGTGAGTTTTCAGATTATGATAAGTCTGAAGTTTATCGCATTAGCCAAGACCTTACAAGACTTCTTGGTAAGCGTCAGGAAATGCTTCAAGATGCTGAAAAATACATTCAGAAGATTGAAGCTGACCGTGTAATGCAAACTGAAAAAGCATTGGAAGAAAACAGGAAGGTTTATCAAACTCATCTCCGAACCCTATGGGATAAATACAAGGAGAAGATTCCGGGTTTGGTTGGAGAGGATGGCAAAGAAACAGAGGTATTCAAAGAGATGCGAAACAAAACAATGTCTTTGGACTTCTCTAGGGCTGGGACTCGTGACATGGCTCTTGCTTCTTTTTCTGGAGTGATGGTAAAACATCTCGCTGGAGAGATTAACAACCTCCGTCAAAAACTTCATGAGTATGAAGTTGGTGATGAGAAGGCAATTAAGGCTAGGGCTAATACTGGAAATAGTATTAATTCCAGTCAGGCATCTTCATCTTCAAGTGATAGTAGAAGCTTTGTAGAGAAGTTTGGAGACATGGATTTCTCTGGTTAAATAAATTAATTTTTTTCTGGACAAAGCGGGTGAATTCGGCAATTGTTTCTACGAACCTAAGATTTGGCAGGTTCTAAAAGCAGACCAGATTCACCCGCTCGCCGTGTTAGTGCGTTCTAATTGAAAGCATTTTCTGAGTAATCCCATCTGGGACAAACTCTGTTTTCCTCGTAGTGATACGTCACTATATTAACGCTAACTAACAAACCAAAACTCTAACTAAAATAAAATTATGCCTGCTCCAACAATCAACGACTTCCTAGTCGAACAAGCTCCGCAAATCGGAACTGATATTAACCAAAAAATGATGAGCCAACCCACTCCGTGGATTACGCTCTATCGTCAAGAAATGTGGGAGGATGAAAAATCTTCCGTGCAAAAGACATTCCAATTCGACCGCGTAATGCTGACAGATGAGAATGGCGCAAATGCTGCAACTACCGATCCTGTGGATTGGGCAGACATGAGCACTGCTGCATCTGACACTAACAACGGTGCGTATTCGCAAGCTGCTGACAGCACTGGTGGTGTTCCACCCGCTGACTTCGTTGCTTATTCGCAAACCATTCGTGACTTCAATCTGAAGCACAAAGCTATTTGGGGTCCTCCAATGAACACAAACAACCTTCGCGACAAGTTCGTTCGCGTCCAACAAATGAATGCTTGCGTAAAGGCTATGGCCGAGCAAGAGCGTGAGTTCTGGATTGAGCGTAAGCGTTCTGAGTATGAGCGTGTTTCGGACAACCTTATTGTTCTTGATTCT